>Ga0172381_10000946_pt1 | contig 36018 bp, 36 predicted proteins | sample Leawel6488metaG_FD_119754 | JGI IMG/M metagenome (GOLD analysis project Ga0172381, IMG submission 119754) | Leachate microbial communities from a municipal landfill in Southern Ontario, Canada - Leachate well 64-88 metaG | ecosystem: Engineered > Solid waste > Landfill > Unclassified | place... | reverse complement strand
GCCGGCGGCGCGTCCGCCGCTGTCGGGCTCCTGGCCCTGGTCATCGCCGCCGTGTGCGAGTCCTACGGGGTCGAGATCAGCGAGGCCTGGTCGCTGGAGGCCGCGGCCCTAGTTCTCGCCCTCGGCGGCGGAGCCGTCCACGCCTGGGGCAAGCGGCGGGCCAAGAAGACCTTGCGCCTGCGGCGGAAGGAGCGCGTGCATGAAGACTCCGAGTACGCCGACCCCCTGCACACCACGGTCCTGACGCGGGATGGCCGCTACCCGTGGGCCGAAGACACCAAGCGCCTCCGCTGGAGGATCCGCCCGTGACCAGGGACATGCGCGAGACATGCACGGCGGTCCTGTGCATCCTGGCGCTTGCCGCCCTGGCCAGCCTGCTCCAGCCGATGGACAGCGAAGGCGCGGATCTGCGCTACTACCTCTCCGGCCCCGTCAGCATGACCGCCCACTCCCCCCATGGCGATTACGAGGACGTTCACCCGGGCCTGGGCCTGGAGGTGCAGGCCAGCCCCGACGCCGCCTCGCCCTGGCCCTACGGCCTTGCCGCTCACTACATGGCGGAGGACTCCCATAGCCTGCCGTGCTGGTGGCTTGGGGCAACCGGCGGCTACACGCTCGGGGACCGCCAGGGCTGGTGGATCGAGCCGGGGCTGATCGCCGGGGCCATCTCCAAGCCCGGCTTGTACAATGGTGACCTCGGCCCGCTTGTCCTGCCCCGCCTCGCTCTCGGCTATGACATGCTGAGCCTGGACCTGTCCTACATCCCGGCCATGCGCGCCACCGGCAACACGGCTGTCGGCTACATGGGCTTGCGCTGGCGCTTCTGGGGGTCCAAGTGACCACCCACGTTCTCGTCACGCTCCAGCCCGCCGACCTCGTGTTTTTCTCCGGCTCCTCGCTCATCGCCAGAGGCATCCAATGGGCCACGAGGGGCAAGCGCGAGGCCAAGACCTACGCAAACCACGTTGCCGGGCTTGTCCGCCCCGGGCTCGCACTTGAGGCCCGCGCCAAGGTCCAGACAACCTCTGTCTCAGACTTCGTTCCGCCCTTCGAAATTTGGCGCAACCTCGCCATCTCCGACTCCGACCGCCAGGAGGTGGCAAACGCAGCTCTCCGCTATCACGGCCGCTCCTACGGCATACTCAAGGTCGGCGCTCACCTCCTGGACGGCCTGCTCTCCAAGCTCGTGGGCGGATCTCCCTATCTCGCCCGCCGCCTCTGTCGCCTCGACGATTACCCCATCTGCTCTTGGGTCTGGGCCTACGCCTACGCCCATGTTCTCGGCGAGGCGGGCTGGTTCAAGGCCCAGCCTCCGAACGCGGTTTCCCCTGACGACATGCACGACCACGTCAGCGCCGAGGGCTCGCCATGGGCTCTGGTCGGAGGAGCCGCATGAGCCAGAGCGACGGCCTGAACGTGCCCCGCTTTCTGCCCTGGCCCGTGGTCACGATCCTTCTCGGGCAGCTCATCGCGGTCGTGGCCTTCGGCGTCACGCTGGAGGCCCGCGTCTCCCAGGCTGAGGCCAAGGCCGCGAAGTTCGAGCGTGCAGCCGAGTCCGTGATCCGGCTGGAGGAGCAGTTCAAGGGCCAGGCCGCGCTGCTCCAGGAGATTCGGACCGAACTGCGAAGCCGGCCGTGAGCAAAAGCAACCACCTGCGGCGGCACATGACCCCGGCCGCCGATTGGCCCGGCCTCGGGCGTAACGGATAAACGGGCGCGGTTGAAATGGGCAGGGAACGGCGACCACGGCCAGCCTGCCGCCCCGACAGCGGGAGAACAGTGGGGAGACTCCGCAGGCCCGATAATTCGCAGGTGGGTAGAGGATTTCAGCAACCCTTTGGGGTCATTTTGCGTGGAGCGTGACGTGGCGAAGCGACCGAAACCACCGCTGACCAAGACGCAGCAGCGCGGGCAGATCGAAGCCGTGCTGGAAAGCGTTTCCACGGGCGTGTCGGTTCGCAAGTCCTGCGAAGCAGCGGGGGTCAAGGTGACCACGCTTTTGACGTGGATCACGAAGGATCAGTCCCTCCGCGAACAGTACGCGCGCGCGCGTGAACTCCAGGCCGACGCCCTCGCTGATGAGATCCTGGACATCTCCGACGAGGCCGCGTCCTCGTCCGAGGCCGTGCAGCGAAACAAGCTCCGTGTGGACACGCGCAAATGGTCCGCCGCCCGCCTGCGCCCGCAGGTCTGGGGCGAGAAGGTGAGCATGGACCACAAGCACACCTTCACCGACGAGACCGACGACGAGCTGCGCGCCCGCATCGCGCGGCTGATGGAGAAGGCCACCCCGTGAACGCCGCCCTGGACCTGACCAAGCTCTCCCCCGCCGAGCGGGAGGAACTGAGCAGGGCTACCCGCGAACTCGAATCGCGGCTGGGCGGGCGCAAGCTCTGGACCTACTACCCCGACCTCGGCCCGCTCGCGCGCTCCGGGTACGTCAAGCACCTGGCCTATTTCGAGGCCGGGGCGCGTTTCCGCCAGCGGCTCATGCTCGCCGCCAACCGGGTAGGCAAAACTGAAGGCGTGGGCGGCTACGAAACCACCCTGCACCTGACCGGGCTCTATCCCGACTGGTGGCAGGGGCGCAGGTTTGCGGCCCCGATCAAGGCATGGGCTGCCGGCGACACCTCGCAGACCGTCCGCGACATCCTGCAATTCAAGCTCCTCGGCGCTCCGGGGCAGGAAGGCACGGGCCTGATTCCCAAGGACCGCCTGGGCATCATCAAGCCCAAGGCCCACGGCGTCGCCGATGCGGTCGAGTCGGTCATGGTCAAGCACGCGAGCGGGGGCATGTCCCGGCTCGTGTTCAAGTCCTACGATCAGCGCAGGCAGTCATTTCAAGGCACGGAGCAGGACCACATCTGGCTGGACGAGGAACCGCCGCTCGACATCTACGCCGAGTGCCTGATGCGGACCATGACCACCAACGGCCTGCTCATGCTGACCTTCACCCCGCTCATGGGCCTGTCCGAAGTCGTGCTGACCTTTCTGAAGGACGGGCGGATTCCCGGCGAGGGCGCTCCGGCCACGGAGCAGGACGGCAAGTTCGTCGTCATGGCCACCTGGGACGACGCCCCGCATCTGAGCGAGGCCCAGAAGGTCGCCATGCTGGCGGAGATGCCTCCGCATCAGCGCGATGCCAGGACCAAAGGCGTGCCGCAGCTCGGGGCAGGCGCCATCTACCCGGTGCCCGAGGAGTCGTTTCTCGTGGACGACTTCGCCATCCCCGACCACTGGGCGCGGGCCTACGGCCTGGATGTCGGCTGGAACTGCACGGCCGGCGTGTGGGGCGCGCGGGACCGCGACAGCGGCGTGACCTACCTCTACTCCGAGCACAAGCAGGGCCAGGCCGAGCCCGCCCTGCACGCCGAGGGCATCAAGGCCCGCGGCGCTTGGATTCCCGGCGTGATCGACCCGGCGGCCAACGGCCGCAGCCAGGGTGACGGCACGCGGATCATGGACACCTACAAGGCGTGCGGCCTGCAGCTCACCCCGGCCCAGAACGCTGTCGAGTCCGGCATTTACAATGTCTGGACGCTGCTTTCCACCGGGCGGCTCAAGGTGTTCCGCTCTCTGCACAATTGGTTGCAGGAGTTCCGCATCTACCGGCGCGACGAGCGTGGCCGCGTGGTTAAGGAGCACGATCACCTGATGGACAGCACACGATACCTGATCGTCTCCGGGCTGGTCCTTGGCAGGACCAAGGGTCAGAACGGCGCCCTCACCCCGCACCGCACCATCAAGTCCATGCCCAGCCGGGCTCGGGGGAGGCGGTAGCCTTGATCAAGCGGCCCGACATCAAGCTCCTGAACCATTGGGTCTACGAGGCGCACACCGCCTCCCGCGACGAGCGCTCCGAGCGGTGGCGGGACGCGGAGCTCTACGACGGGGACCAGTGGTCGCAGGAGGACTGGGACGCGGCGCAGAACGCGGGCGTCACCCCCCTGACGATCAACAGGGTCTTCCCCGTGATCAACCTTCTGCGCGGCCACCAGATCCTCAACCGCTACAACATCATCGCCAAAGGCCGGACCCAGAAGGACGCGACGGTCAGCGAGGTCATGTCCGAGGGCATCAAGTTCGTGATGGACCAGAGCGACGGTCAATTCCTGCTCTCGGAGTGCTTTCAGGACCAGATCGTGCCTGGCTTCGGGTGCGCGTTCGTCGGCCAGAACCCGGACCCGCGGGAAGAGCGGATCATGCTCGACCGTCGGCCCTGGACGGAGATGTACTGGGACCCGTTCGGCGGGCCCTGGCTCGACGCCAAGCGCTGCCGCTACGTCTTTCACTCCCCCTGGCTCAATCTTGAAGACCTTCAGGCGCAATTCCCTGCCAAGGCCAAGGAGATCGAGGCGGCCTACGGGGAGATGAGCGGGACCATGTTCGGCAACGCCTGGGGCCAGGACGAGGACGAGGCGGACGAGATCGAAGATGAGCACCTGTCCTCGCTTGCCCCTTCCGGCTGGGCCAGGGTGTCGCCGAGCAAGCGCGTCAGGCCGGTCGAGATGTGGTATCCGGTCCACGAGACAGCCACGTTTCTCATCCCCCCGGACGGCAAGGTGTTCGAGTTGACCGACGACGCCGACCCGCGGGAGCTCTACCAGATCATCCAGGCCTACCAGCCGGGCTCCATCGAAAAGGTCACGGCCATGGTCCGCAAGATGCGGGTCACGACCTTTCTGGGCGAGCTTGTCCTCCAGGACATGCCGTCCCCCTGCCCCCACGACCTGTACCCCTTCGTCCCGTTCATCGGCTATCTGGACCGCTTCGGCTACCCCTACGGCGTGCCGCGGCAGGTTCGTGGCCAGAACGAGGAGGTCAACAAGCGCCGGTCCATGGCCCTCGCGCACCTTCAGAAGCGCAGGATCATGATCGAGCAGACGGCCATCCCCGCCGACTCCAGCGCGCAGACCATCTACGAAGAGGCCAACAAGCTCGACGGCATGATGGTGCTCAACGACACGGGCCTGAACAAGATCAAACTGGACGAGCAGTTGAACCTGTCCCAGGCCCAGGCCGAGCTGCTGCACATGGCCGAGGCCGAGATCCAGGAGATCAGCGGGGCGAACGACGAGCGCCTGGGGCAGAACTCCCGGGTCATGTCCGGCAACGCCATCGACAAGCGCGTGCAGCGCTCCGAGACCGTGACCGCCTCCGTGTTCGACAACCTGCGCCGCTCGACCACCATTCTCGGGCGCTTGGTCTGTCTCGAAATCCAGGGCAACTGGCGCGGCGAAAAGGTTCTCCGCATCACGGACTCTGTGACCAAGGCCGACCGCTACGTCACCCTGAATCAGCGCGTGCAGACCGGCCAGGGCGTGGCGGTCCTGAACGACGTGACGCAGGGCAAGTACGACATCACCGTCAGCGAGGCCCCGCACACGGACACGGTCCGCGAGCAGTCGGCGAACCTGCTCATGGAGACGATCAAGAAGAGCCCGCCCGAGGTCATCCCGCAACTGGTCCTTTTGTGGTTCGAAATCTCGAACCTCCCGAACAAGGACCAGATCATGGCCAAGATCAGGCCGCTGTTCGGCGAGGGTCCGGGCGACGAGGACAAGTCCCCCGAAGAAATCAAGCAGGAGATGATCCAGCGCATCGAGGCCGAGCAGGCGAAGAAGCAGGCCCAGGAGCAGCACGATACCCGCTTGCGCGAAGCCGAGGCCGCCAAGGTCGAGGCAGACGTGGCCAAGGTCATGGCCGAGATCCAGGAGATTCTGGCCAGGACCAAGACCCGCGGCGTCGAGGCCGGGGCCAAGGCGCTGGACGCCGAGACGCGCCACGAGCAGGGCAAGATCGGCGCGTTCAAGTCGGGCGTTGAGACCGCCCTCAAGGTGCAGGGAGCGCGGGGAGCCCCGGCGCCGGTCGCGCCGGAGATGTCCCCGTCCGCCGAACTGCGCCAGGACCGCGATTGGAGGCAGACCTACCGATGACCAGACGCGAGGAAGCCGAGTTCAAGCGCAAGGCCGAACGTGAGTTCCGCGGGCATCGCCCCCTGCCGAACGGCAGGAACTTTCTGTGCTGGGAGCACGAGCACCAGCCCGACGCCGACCGCCGGTTTGCGGAGAATTTCGACCAGATCAAGTTCGACACCCCGCCTCCGGGCAGTCCGGAGTGGTGGGCCGAGAAGGAGCAGCGCTGCCGGATGCGCGCTGCAAAGGAGAGCCGGGCATGAGCGGCAAGACGGCGCGCGAGCAGCGCAGGGAGCAGGAGGAAGCCGGTGCCAAGGCCGACCAGACGGTCCTTGGCGAGGTCGGGGTCAGAATCTACGCCTCCGGGCGCAGCGAGCTCATGAGCTCTGACCCGGCCATGACGGCGACCGAGATCATGAACATCCTGGTCATGGGCCAGGCGCTCTGCGTCAAGGCGGTGGACGAGCAGATCGCCGACGCCACGCGGAAGAAGGTCGAGCGCTCCGGGCTCGTGGTCCCGAGCGGCCCGCGCATCGTGGTCCCCCACGCCTTGGGGCCGAAGGCGAGCCAGTGACCCCCGAGCGCAAGATGCAACTCCTGCTCACGGCCGCCAAGCGCGTGCTGAAGATGCTGCTCGGGCTGATCGAGAAGATCGAGCGCGGCGAGGAAATCTAGGACCGAACCTGAACTGACCCCGCCTGCCTGACGCCGCGCGCACAAGCGTCCCGCGCCAAGGCACCCCGGCCGCGCCGCAAGGCCCCGCTGGTTGGAACGGAAAGCCGTTCCGCCGCGGGGCTTTTTCATTTGTACGCCCGCGGCCGGCGACACGGCCGCAGCACATAACTCCGGGGCTCGGGACCCGTCACCACCCGATGTTCGCCCTGGTCAGGGCGGAAAAGGAGACCACGATGAGCGGAGAAGCGACAGCCCTTGGAACCACCGGCACCACCACCACCGAACAGGCAGGGGCTGCCCAGGCCGCCGTCAAGGCGACCGAGGCAGCGGCAGCGGCCAGCGCGGGCGCGGAAAGCGCGGCGCAGGGCCAGGGCGGGGAGAAGACGGCAACCGTCACGGCCGAGGACCTGGATTTCCAGATCGTCGGCTTTGATGACGAGACCGCCCCGACCGAGGACGAACTGCGCGGCGTCGAGCCCCCCGAGGAGAAGCCCAAGGACGCGCCAGGGACGGAGCAGAAAGCGGAGTCGTCCCCTCCGGAAGGCACCAAGGGCGAGAAGACGGAGGACGGTGCGGCGAAGCCGGAAGGCGACGCCAAGGCCAAGGCCGAGGGCGAGAAGGAAGGGGCCAAGCCGCCCGAGGGCTATGTCCCCCTAGCCGCCCTGCACGAGGCGCGGACCAAGATCAAGGCCAAGGAGTCCGAGGCCGAAGCCCTGCGGGCCGAGGTCAACCAGCTCCGGCAGCAGGCCCAGGCCCGGCCGCAGCCCCAGGCGGTCCGTAAAGTCGCCATCCCCGAGGACATGCGCGCCGACGTGGCCACCTTCGAGCAGTCGTTCCCGATGCTCAAGGGTCTGGTCCGCGCCGACAGCCCCGAGGGGCAGCGCTTGCGGGATTCCATCCGCGACCTCGGGCCCAGCGACATCAGCACCGTGGCCCTGGCCGAGACCTATGCAACCCGCGTCGAGCAGACGCGGCGCGACCACGAAGCGCGGCAGGAAGAGTCCAGGGCGCTCAAGGCCCAGGCCGACGCCTTCGTCAGCGGCTGTCTCTCCGAGATGGAGGAGATCGTCCCCGGCCTGTTCGACGAGAACAGCGGGGCTGCCCTTTCGCTGATCGAGGCGGCCAAGGGTGCCGGGCTTGACCCGGAGCTCCTCGCCCCGCTGACCGACCCTTACGCCACCATCGCCGTCCCCGATGGCAAGGGTGGCTTCACCAGCAACTACCTCGGCAAGGCAGCGGTCAGCGTCGTTCGGATGCTGGCCATGCTCAAGTCCGCGTCGGAAGCCGCCAAGCCCGCAGCGGCCGGGACCGCGTTCTCCAAGGAGGACGTGGAAAAGGCCAAGGCCGAGGCGGTCGCCGACGCCCTCAAGAAACTCAAGATTCCCGAAGCGCGCTTCACGGCCCTAGGCGCAAGCCCGCGGTCCGGAGGCGAAGGCCCCGGAGAAGGCGGGCGCATCCTGAACGAGGACGAGCTGGCAAAGCTCTCCCCCAAGGACATGGAAGCCTACCTGCGCGGGGCGCTCTAGCCGCGAAGGCGTGACAGGAAAGGAGCAGACCAATGAGCGAAACCACCTTTGCATGGGGCAGCGAACTCGCTGTCCAGCAGTGGAGCCCGGTGCTGGCCATCGAGGCGCCCAAGTTCCAGTACACCAACCGCTTCATGGGCACGGGCAAGGATGCCTGCATCCGGATGCTCAAGGAGCTCGCGAAGAAGGCCGGTGAGAAGATCACCTACGGCCTGCGCGAGAAGCTGTCCGGGGAAGGCATCGAGGGCGACGACGACATCGAAGGGACGAGCGCCGAGGAAGGCCTGAACTTCCACCCCGACGCGCTTTTCGTGGACCAGATCAGGAAGGGCACCAAGTCCAAGGGCAAGATGTCCGAGCAGCGGGTGCTCTACAACATCCGCAAGGAGAGCAAGGACGCCCTCGCGGTGTGGTTCGGCGAGTGGTACGACGAGCAGGTCTTCATGTACCTGTCCGGCGCCCGCGGCGTGGACACGTCCTTCAAGGTCTCCCTCGCCTTCACCGGCCGCGCCAACAACAGCCTCGAAGCCCCCGACGCCGACCATCTGCTTTACGGCGGCGATGCCACGGCCAAGGCCGACGTGGCCGCCGCCGACACCATGAGCCTGACGGTCGTGGAAAAGCTGCTGGCCGCGTCCAAGACCACGGATCCGATGATCCAGCCGCTGATGTTCAACGGCAAGCAGCACTTCGTGCTGACCATGCACACCTTCCAGGCCTACCAGCTCCGGACCAGCACCACGACCAACGACTGGGTGGACATTCAGAAGAACGCCGGGGAGCGCGGGCTGAAGAACCCGGTGTTCCAGGACGCGCTCGGCATCTACGGCGGCGTGATCCTGCACGAGCACCGCAACATCATCCGCTTCGACGACTACGGCGTCGGGGCGAACCTCCCGGCGGCGCGCGCCCTGTTCCTAGGCGCCCAGGCCGGCGTCATCGCCTGGGGCGGGGACGGTTCCAAGAACCGCTACTCCTGGAACGAGGAGACCGACGACCGCGGCAACAAGCCCGTCATCACGGCCGGCACCATCTGCGCCGTGAAGAAGTGCGTCTTCGACGACAAGGCGTTCGGCGTGATCGCCGTGGACACCTACTGCGCCAACCCCAACGCCTAGAGCTGGGCGCGCTGACCTGACCTGACGACTCAACCCCCGGGGGTCACGACGGCCCCCGGGGAAACGAAAGACCAAGGAGCGAAGCCATGAAGTACCTGAAGACCATCGGCGTGTTTATCGCCGCGCTGGTCCTTGTTCTGGCCGCGGCTGCGTCCTCGCAGGCCGCCAAGCCCTACGCCAACAACGCCACCCTGCTGGAGCAGACGACCGCCGCCGGCCTGGCCCTGGAAGGGCGCCGCCCCGGCGAAGTGCTGTGCCGCTCGGCCAACTACACGACCGACGGCACCGAATGGAACGGCACGACCGTGCGTATGGTCAAGGTTCCGGAAGGGGCCATGATCACCGAAATCCACGCCTACACCAAGAGCCTCGGCCAGGACGGAAACCTGACCTGGGCGCTCGGCACCGACGACGACGCCGACCTGTTCATCACCGCCTACAACGCATCGAACGGCGACCAGTACATCTTCCAGAGCCTCGGGATGCTGAACTCGACTTGGTGGAACGAAAACGCCTCTTCCTCGCAGCCCAGTTTGATCGGCCACCGCTTCACCAACTCGGCGGGGTTCCACTACGTCTTCACCGCCGCGGACACCATCGACTTCCAGCTTGAGCGGGCGTCCACCGCCAGCGGATCGGCGGCCCAGCACCCGCCGGCCGGCATGCAGATTCGCGTGGACGTCTTCTACAAGATGATCGGCGGCATTGCGGACGAGAACGCCGCCTTCTAGGCGCCCGTACAACGCATGAGCACGGCCCGGGGCGGGTGAATCCGCCTGCCCCGGGCTTCACCACAGAGAAAGGAGCGAGCCATGTTTCTCAAGTACGTCGGCCGCAAGCCCCTGCCCCGGACCCTTTCCATGCCCTGGCTGGTCGGCGGTCCGATCACCTTCACGCCCGAGTTCAGCGGCGTGGCCGAGGTCAACGACCAGGACGGCGCGCGGCTGATCGCCCAGAACCCCGGGATGCTCGTGGCGGTCCAGGCCATGCCCGAGCCGGTGAAGATCGAGAGCGAGGACCAGGGCCAGGCCCCGGACGGGCCGAACGTGCCCTGCCCCAAGATCGAGGGCGGCGGCGTGACCTGGATCGGCAACTGCGCGGCGTGCCTCGGCAGCGAAGGCTGCCCGACGTTTGCGGAGCACGAGGCCGAGGCGCTCAGGGCCGCCATCGCCGCGCTCGGGGGGAAGCATCATCACAACGCCGGGATTCCCAAGCTGCGCGAGTACCTGGCCGAGGCCATGAAGGCGCAGGGCCAGAGCTAGGGCAGGGCAGACCCAGGAGGCCAGGACGTGACCGACCAGCAGATCATCGACGCCATCAGGCGCGGGATCATGGAGCCCCAGCCGCGCACCGTGTCCGATCCCCTCATCGAGGACTGGATTGCGGATGCGGTGCGGGCGCTCGGGCTTGAGATCAAGGCCAAGGACGCTTCCTACTTCGAGAAGGCGGTGCTCCTGACCTCAACCACCAACGTCTTCACCCGGCCTTCCGACTGCCAGACCATCCTCAGGGTGTGGGACGTGGGGGCCGCGGCCCTGACCATCACCGGCGCGACCCAGGCCACCCCCATCGTCATCACCTCCGTGGCCCACGGCCTGGCCACCGACGACATCGTGTTCGTCTCCGGGGTCGGCGGGAACACGGGCGCAAACGGGACCTGGAAGATCACGGTCCTGACCGACGACACCTTTTCCCTGACCGGGAGCGTGGGCAACGCCGCCTACACGAGCGGCGGCTACGCGGTGAAGTGGCCCGAGGACGGGGACGACGAACATGTGCTGCTCGACCTGATTCCGGCCAGCCATTCCACCCTGGACGACGACACCCGGTATTTCATCCGCACCCGCCAGATCGTGGTGGACGACATCGAGTTCGAGAACGCGCTCCTTGTCGAGCACACCTACAGCCCCTCGGACGTGGACGACATCCCGGCCGAGTACCATTCCGGCCTCGTGGCCTTCCCGGTGATGAACCTGATCACCATGCCCGAGCAGGGCCAGGCCGGCTACGAGGAGGCGGTCAAGCAGCGCGCCTATTACCGGGCCGAATGGGCGCGCGTCACCGGAGCCATCAAGGGCATCAGCATGGCCCAGCCGATGCGATACCAGCCGCCCGCGAAGGGCTACATGGGGGCGCTCTAGCCATGGCCCAGAACGTCCTGCCGGGCACGCAGACCCCGAGCACCAAGACCGTGGCCGACGTGTTCACCGGGGTCCGCTCCATTCTGAACACGACGACCACGGCCATGTGGACGAACGCCGACCTCCTGGAGTGGATCAACGACGGGATCACGGTCATTTCCGCCCATGCCCTGTGCCTGGGGCAGACCGTGGACATTACCATCGTCGCCGACACGCTGGAGTATTCCATCGCCGCGCTGTCGCCGACCCTGCGCTACGCCGCGGCCGTGGCCGCCATCTACCAGCCCGCAGCCGCGGCCACGATCAAGGGCCTGGACTACGCAGGGCCGGACCAGATCGGCAAGGACAACGCCGCAGGCGACGTGCCGAACTACTTCTACCTTGTGGACGGGCGCATCGGGCTCTGGCCGATCCAGGCCGCCGGAGCAGCCGGAGTGGGCAAGACGGTGCGCGTGTACCTGGCCGAACTCGGCGCGCCCGTGACCGCGACCACGGACACGATCCCGCTGCCGGCCATCTTCGACACGCCGCTCAAGCACTTCGTCATCGCCATGGCCAAGTACAAGGACCGCAAGGATTCCGAAGGCAACCTGTTCATGAGCCTTTTCGACGCCGTGGTGCAGCGCTACCGCATCGACTTCTCCGAGCAGCAGGGAGCCGCGTAGTGGGCGCCGAAGACAAGGCCAAGCAGCACCTCTTCTCCGGGGCCTGGCTGCCGTCCCTTCCTGCCGTGCTGATCGGGCCGGAAAACTTCTCGCGTCTGGAGAACCTGCGCTACACCGACCAGTCCATCAAGGGTGTGCTCGGGTACTCGCGGATCAACGAGACGGTCCTGCCGGACGGCTACATCTACATCCGCAACGGCCACCAACTCCGGACCGCCACCGGGGACGAGTTCATCCTCGTGCAGGCCTACAACGCGGCCGGGGCCTCGAAGCTGTTCATCCTGGAAGGCGATGCACCGGACCCGGCCGAGTTCACGGTCACGGAAGTCCACACCGACGCGACCGGGGCCGGGGTGGGCCGGTTCACCGAGGTTGCCGGCGGGCAGATGGTGTACTGCAACGGGGTCGAGTCCCTGATCTGGGGCGGAAACGAGTTCCGCTGCGCCGCGGCCTTCAAGGTCAAGGACGCCTCGCTGACCGCCCCGGTGGACGTGACCGAGGCCGCCAACAACACCCTGACGGCGACCAAGGACGTGATTGTTCTCGACGCGGCGGCCTACCCGCGCCTGCTCGTGTTCAGCACCCGCCCGCTCAAGGGGGTGAAGCTGACGGTTTCGAGCGCCAACGCCTCGGCCTCGACCTTGGCCGTGACCTACTGGAACGGCGCCTCTTTCGCCGCGGTCAGCAACCTTGCGGACAACACCTCCGCCGGGGGCAAGGCCCTGGCCCAGACCGGCACCGTGACCTGGACCAGCACGGTTGCCACGGCCAAGCCCCGGCATTTCGAGGGCCTGTATTTTTATTGCTACCAAATCACGCTGTCGGCCGGGGCCGGAACCGTGTCTCATGTGACCGTGGACGCGCCGCTCCAGGCCCTCGTGGACATCTGGGACGGCGTGTACCGGACCTGCACGCAGTTCCAGGCCTCGCGCTCCTCGAAGTACGAGGACTTCACCCTGGAAGTGAACGAGGAGAGCAGCGTCTATTACCCGATCTGCGCGCTGATCGGCGGGTTGACCTCCTCCGATCACGTCATCGTCCAGTTCACCGAGCGCGTGAGCGGGTTCCGGGTCAAAATGAATGCGGACAACCGCAACGCCACGGCCTCCGTGCTCACGGTCAACTACTGGGACGGGGATTCGTGGGCGGCGGTCAGCGGGCTCGCGGACGGCACGTCCGTAGGCGGCGCGACCCTCGGCCAGACCGGGACCGTCTCCTGGGACCCGCCGGCATCGGGCGCCGAGTTCAGCCGCCACCTCTTCGGCTCGACCGGCTACTGCTACCAGCTCGTGTTCTCCGGCACGCTGACGGCCGGGACCGCGAACGACGGCACGAGCGTGGATCTCGTGACCGGCATCCCCGCGCAGATGGACGTGCCCGCCTTCGCCTTCGCGGCCGACTACAAGGGCGCGCTGATGCTGCTCGGGCGCCAGGACTCCTCCGAGCCCCAGCGGCTCGACTTCTCCATGCCCTACGCCCCGGACGTGTTCAACGGTGACCTGTCCTCGATGCTCGGGGAGCAGAGCATCTATGTCGGCGGCGCCGCGGCCGTGACTTCGGCCGTGTCCATCTTCAACCGCTTCGGCTCGAACATCTACGACACCCTCCTGATCCTCAAGGACTCGGAAACGCACCTCCTGAACGGGGAGACCCCAGGCGAGTACCAGCGCTTCACGATCTCGAAGACGGTGGGCTGCCCGGCCCCCCTGACCCTGGTGGCGGCCGAGGCCGGATTCGAGCTGATCGAGGGCGTGACCAGGAACGTGGCCATGTGGCTCAGTTTCAGCGGCCCGTACATGTTCGACGGCGCGGTGCTCTACCCGCTGAAGGGCCTGGAAAAGTTCTTCGACCCCTCGGAAGAAGACCTGTGCGTCAATTTCGACGCCATCACCAGGGCGCGCGGCTGGTACGACGCGCTCTACAAGGAATACAACCTGCTCATGCCCACGGGCACGTCCACGGGCTGCAACCTGTGGGTGGCCTATGACCTCGTGCGCAAAAAGTGGTTCAAGAAGAACCCCACGAGCACGAGCGCGTTGATGCCGCAGGCCGGGTTCTCTGTTTTGGACAACGCCGGGCGCAGGCATTGCTACGGCGCGCTGGACACCGGGCGGCTGATGCGCCTGGAGAACGGCACGGACTGGGACGGCGAATACATCTGGCAGGTCTGCGAAACCGGCGACTTCTGGCCGGACAGCAACGTCTGGACTCTGACCCGCATCCGCGCCTTCAAGGTGCTCGCCAGGCGCATCGACGAGCCGCATTCAGTGTCCGTGGCTCATATCGGCGACACCGTGGACCCAGGAGGTGGCTGGTTCGCAATCGCCGAAGGCTCTTGGCTCAACCTCGCCGATGGCAGTTGGTGCGTTCTGGAAGCTGGTGAGCAGCTTCGCCTGTATCTCGGCCTGGACGACACGGCCGGGACCATGGCCGTCGGCAACCAGGAGTTGAACATCCTGGCCCGCTCCCACCGCTGGCGGTTCAGCGTGAAGACCAAGGACACGGCCATGGGCTTTCAGCCCTACATGTTTGGTTATCTCTACCAGGAAGAGAGGGTGGACCGATGAGCGCAGACGCCTACTTAATGACTGCCCTGACGGGAAACACAGAAAATGCCCTGGATTCCATCGCCGGGGATGTTCTTTCAGACGGCGCCGCTGCCCTCACCTTCACCACCACGGGGCTGTACGCCCACATCCTCGACGCAGACAACGGTGGGGCCGCGGACGGGGTGAGTATCATCGAGCCCGTCACCAACGCCGGGGACAAGCGGTGGGTGCTGGTGAATTTCTTCGGGGGCGCGGATGCAGCAGCAGCGCGAGCGTTGCTTGGCCTGGGCACGGCCGCCGTACTCGATGCCGCTGGGGGTAGCGGCGACCTACTGCGGGAAGTTTTGGACTCTGCCCCATCCACGGACCATGCCGCATCAGGCCCGCAAGCCTCTCTGGCTGCTGGCGAAGCGGTCGTGTTCGGGGAGGTCTGCTACGTCAAGTCTGACGGCAAGCTCTGGAAATCGGATGCAGACGCGGCCACGACCATGCCCGCGATGTTCATGGCGCTGGCCTCCATCAGCGCCGATGCTGCCGGGCTGTTCCTGGTCGGCCCGGGCTTCGTCCGTGACGATTCCTGGGCCTGGACCGTGGGTGGCCTCATCTACGCCGACACCACGGCTGGGGCGCTGTCCCAGACCGCTCCTGACGGCAGCGGCGACCAGCGCCAGGTTGTGGGCGTCGCGACCCACGCTGACCGCATGTTCTTCTGCCCGTGCCCGGTGCTGGTTGAGGTCGCGTAATGGCGAACCTCGGCAAATGCATCGGGCTGGCCCCGGCTTCCACGGCCAAGATCATGGGCCCGACCCTCGTGCATGGGCAGAAGGTCATGGGATTGGACGTCGTTCTCCTAGCCGCTTGTACTCTCAGCCCTACCAACAAGGGCGCAGGGTGGACACTTTCATCCGGCGACCTCGTGGGCGTGAACACGGCCAATAACCACAGTGTTTATGGAACGACGACCCATGCCACTGGCAAATACTATTTTGAGCTTCTACGTCAAACAGTAGATTCTGGCGCACACGCCTTGTTCATCGGAGTTGCGCCACTTGAGCTCGATGTTACAACGGCTCTCTACAATCAGGCAGCTTGGCTGTACTATTCCTATCAGGGACAGAAATACTACAACGGTGCGGCAGCTGCATTTGGAGAAGTTTGGTCCGCTGTCAACGATGTGGCCGGGTGCGCGGTGGACATCGGCGCCGGGAAGATCTGGTGGTCAAAGAACGGAACCTGGCAAGCGAGCGGCGACCCCGCCGCGGGCACAAACCCCGCCTACACCGGCTTGTCCGGAGCGCTGTACCCGATCGTCAGCCGCACTGGCGGCTCGAACCCGAACCAGGTCACGGCGCGTTTTCGCGCAGCAGACTTCTCGTATTCGCCGCCTTCTGGCTTCACGGCCTGGGGCGGTTAGGAGGACTTCGACATGGATCAATGGATCCTTCCTGCCGAGAAGGCGGCGGACGGCCAGGAGCGTGTGGTCAACCGCGCCGACGTGTTCGATTTCATCAACCCGGAGGGCTGGGCCGAGCGGTTCGGCGCTGGCGACTACGACGACCCCGCCAAGGTTGCCGAGGCCGGGCTGACCGTGCTGCACGAGACGGAGTTCGACCCGGCAATGTACGTGTCCACCGGCTTTGCCGACACGCTCCAGGCCGATGGTTCCGTGCTGCGCGAGCACACTCTTGCCCCGAGGTACACGCAGGAGGAGCTGCTGGAGCAGGCAGCGGCGCATCGGGTTGAGGAGATCAAAGCCCGGCTCACCCAGATCGACCGTGAGCACGGCCACCGCTACCTGCGCGACATGGCCCTGGCGGCGAACACGCTGCACCCCAGGGCGCGCAAGGCACTGGAAGCGGCCGAGGCCGAAGCCGCGGCCCTGCGCCTTGAGCGCGGCACCCTCGCGGCGGGGTAGTCCATGCACGAACACGCCAACACCTGGGCCAAGGCCCTGCGCGACGGCACGGCCACCCCGGCTGGCGGACACGTCCAGGCCCCGAAGGCGCCCGCCGCGGACACGCTGGAGCTCGTGCGCGCGCGAGTCCGGCGGCACTCGCCGGAGGCGTTCGCGCGGTTCGTGGCCAAGAAGAACGCCGTGGCCGAGGCCCAGGCCCAGGCCAGACAGAACAGGCCAGGGGCCGAGCACGGGAGCGCCCCGCGCATGTCCTCCGCCCAGCGGCGGGGGCTGACCATCTGCAACGGAGGGCGGGCGAGATGATGACCGGCGAGAGCACCTACAGCGACAACCCCAGGTATCAGCGGCTCATCCAGCGCTACATGACCATGGGGCCGGAGCAGAAGGCCGTGGTCAACACCGCCTTTGCCGACCGCGAGATGGCCGGGGAAGAGGCCGGGCGCGAACTGGAAGCCCTGCGGGTGGGCGCGCAAGAGCAGGCCCGCCAGGGCAGCCTGGACTTGGCCGGCCGCAGGCTGGACATGCAGCAGGGCCTCTACGACGACCGCAAGGACTTTCTCCAGGGCCAGGGCGACATGGCCGAGAAGATCGGCGTGCTCGGGGTCGGGGCGCAGGGCGCGCTCGGCTGGATGGAGGGCGACATGGCCCGGCAGCGCGCGGACCGTCTGCGGCGGATGATGTCCAAGTTCGACGACCTGGGACGGTAAGGGGAGGGCAAGCGCGATGATTACCCAGATCGGCGGCGTCACCGGGCGCAGGCGCAAGGATGGCCGCGAGGACGAGATCGAGGTCAAGGCCGGGTTCCTGCCGAGCCTGATGGCGGCCAAGAATGCGCGCGACTACCAGCAGTCGCAGCTCGGGCTTCAGGAGCGCGGGCTCGATCAGGCCGGGCGCCAGGCCCGGGAGGCCCTGGACCTGGAGGAGGAGCAGGCGGCCAAGGCGCAAAAGCTGTCCATGGCCGGGCTCTCCTCGGAGATGGGCATGGGCTTTGGCAACTACCTGAACGAGGACGCGGCCAAGGACGCGGCCGGGAAAGACGTGGTGGCCGAGGCCGCCAAAGGCGCGACCGGGGACGCCTGGAAGTCGGAGTTCGGCTCTGGCCTGGAAGACGAGGCCGGTGAAGGGGCCAAGGGCTTCATGACCGCGCTGGGCGACAAGGCCACGGACGCGGCCGGGTGGGGCAAGGCCCTCGGCAGCAAGGGCTCCTACGTCGGCATGTTCAACGCGCCCATCGGCGGGGAACTGGCGAAGACCGTCACCGGGGCCAAGAAGGGCGATTGGTGGACCCCGGCGGCGGGTGGCGCGGCCGTGTCCATGCTGACCGACGCCTTTGTCAACCCGGATGCGGACTTCTACTCCGCGGCCATGAACGCCATCGGCGGCGGCGGGATCGGCGGGGCGTTCAGCCTGTGGTAGGCCTGGCCTGACCTGACCAGCGCATCTTTCACCTTTGAGGAACATCACCATGCCCAATGCCGCAATGCCCTTTGCCCGCTACTTCAACACCGGATACGGCGTGCCGAACCCGCAGGCCGAGGGTGCCACGGGGCGCACGTTGCCGGGCATGGTCCCGGCGTCCACGGCTCGGCGCGCGGTCGCGCAGGGGCCTCTGGCCCTGGCCCGGTCCGGAGGGGCGCTGCCGGGCATGAGCGGCGGGGCAGCAGAGACGATCAACGCCCTGGGCCAGCCGAACTCCGGCCTCGGAATCACGGCGGACAAGCCGAGCGGGACGAGCTTCGACCTGGGCGGCGGGGGACCGGGCAGCACCGGGGCTGCGCCCGCGGGACTCGGCTCCTCGAACAGCACCATCGGCAGTTCGCGGGGGCCGGCGCCGAGCGCGGAAATGGGGACGGAGACGCCGACGGCCGGGCCGCAGTTGAGCAGCTTCAGCCCGTTCGCGGGGCATGCGGCTAGGGCTGCGGCGAAGACCGCCGCGCAGGTGGCTGCGGCTCAGGGCAAGGCCAACGCCGGGCAAGTGGGCATGGCGCTTGCCGGGAACCTTGTGGCCGGGGTGCCGATGATGGCAGCCGACTTCGTCACTGATCTCGCGGGCAAGGCGTACGGCGGCATCAAGGCGAACCAGCGCCAGGGTATGATCGCGCGGGGGGAAGAGCCGGGGGCCATTGTCAGCAACCTGGCAGAACAAATTGAAAACCAACCCATCATTTCTGACCCCATGAGCGCACTTTTCGGGTGGGGGAAAGAACAGCTTTCCAGCCTTTTCAGCCGTGACCCGCTTACCCCACTGGGTATGGAGCGCACCGAAAACCTGAGGTCCAACATGAAAAACATGGCCTTGGACCAGATGGCCTTGGACATTTCAAAGGGGCAACTCGCGGCCGAAAAGCAGGCCGAATCGGGATTAACGGCCGGGCAGGAGCAAGGAGTGCAGGCCACTGCCGCGGATGTGGTCAGCAGCGTGTACGGCGGGGCTGGCCCTGGCAGTTTCGGCGGCCCTGGCGGCGGAGGAGGCGGCTACGGCGGCGGAGACACCAGCGATGCCCCCGGATCGGCCGGCGTGGAGGGAGGATCGTCCGCGGGTGTGTCCGGAGGTGACGGAGGCGGGGGCGGCGGCGACACCAGTGGGGATGCGGGCTCCGCCGGTGTTGAAGGTGGTTCGTCAGCCGGAACGGCCGGTGGCGGCGGGGGCACGATCATCTGCGGCGCGCTGCGCGATGCCGGGCTCATGGACGACGCCACCTGGGCGGCGGACCAGGCGTTCGGGAGCAGGCTCCGTGCCGAGGACCCCGACGCGCTGCGCGGCTACCACGCCTGGGCGCGGCCGGTGGTCAGGGCCATGAAGGCGTCCCCGCTGGTCCTTAAGGTGGTCTGGTTCCTGGCCCGGCCGTGGGCCAGGGAGATGGCTTGCCGGGCCGGTGTCGGCAACGGCAGCCGCGTGGGCAGGCTCATGCTCCGGCTCGGGCTCCCGGCCTGCCGGGCAATCGGGCGCTGCGCGAGGCGAAGGGCCGAGGCGGAAGCCGGAGCGGTGGCCTAGCGGTGCTCCAGGCGGCGCACCATCTGGGCGAAGACGGGGATGTGCTTTGCGCCTGCATTGCCAACGCCAACACAGGCAACACCACTTGTTACGCCAGAAGTATTCAAAAACACTCCAGCAAAAGAGTTAAGTCTTCCTTCACATTGTACAAAAAACGATCCGTTTTCAAAGAAAAAATAGTCAACGCATCGTATGTTATCAGGCCCGCAAAGTCCTTTTACAAACTCTGTTTCGCCTTCTTTTTCAATAATAACGCGAAAAAGGCTTACGTCAATGTACTCATCAGACTTGCCGACCTCAAAAAGGCACATGGACTCGCCAGATTCGAGCAGGACAAACTTGGTGGTCACTTCTCCGCTTGGCTTTCTGTCCATGACCACTTCGGCCTCTTCCCACTCCCCGAGCAGCGGGAATTCCACCCCCGCGCCGTGGACGCGGACCCACTTCTGCCCATCGCGCAGAATGACGTCGGCCGCTTCCGTGTGCGTCAGGACAACGCCGGGGTCACCCGCAGCCGCGCCCTGTCCACCCTTGGCCGCACATCCGCTCAAGCCCAGGGCCAGGACCGCCGCGAGAACGAGAAAGTATTTCTTCATGCCGGTCAGCTCCTTTTGGCCCGCACTGTAGCAGAGCCCCGGCCTCCCAGGCAATGAACCATCCAGGAGGATTCGAGCAATGCCCTCTCCCGCAGACCAAATCAACCTCCTCGGGGACACGCTCCGCAGGGGCTTTGCCGCTCGGGGCCAGAACCAGGAATCCATGGCCCGGATCGGCCTGGCCGAGAAGCAACTCGACGCCGACCTGTCCGACCGCGCCCTCCAGCGCCCGGCCCTCCAACTCGGGGCTTTGGCCGCAAAGAAGGAACTCGACGCCCAGAACGCCCCGCTCTCGGCGTGGGACGCGATCCCCAACGGCGACCTGAACAGCCTGGAGCATGCGCTCTGGACCAGGGACGCTGACGAGACTGCGGCCACGGGCCGGACCACGGGGTTGACCGGCTATGAGGCCGATTACGACGCGGGCGGGCAGAAGATGCCGACCACAGCCGACCCGGGCATGGCCAAGGCCGAGCCCAGCCTGTTCGACAGGACGCAGGAGTTGCTGGGCGCGCGGCTAGACACCGATCCAAGGAGCAAGACATACCGGCGCTTTGTGCGCGGCGACGGGTCATTCGTGACCAAGGGCGAGTTTTCGCAGTACGCGCCCCAGGTGGCTGGAATGTACTTCCTGGACACGGACCCGAAGCGTGCGCTCAAGGCCCAGGATGAGCGCCTGGGCGAGATTGAGGCGGCGGGAGGTGAAGGCGCGGCCCAGGCACGGGAGAAGCGGGCGCGCATCGCTGCGGTCATGGACAGCCCCGAGGAGCAGTTGAAAATGTACCGCGCTCACCGCGACTATATCTCCCAGTTTTCCGGCTCAGATGTGGAGCGTGCCGCTGCCAGATTGGACCGGAAAATCGCCGTGCTGGAAAAGCAGGCAGAAACGGCTGGGGAGCGGGCCTGGGAGGAGAAGCGGGACGAAAAGAAGTACCAGCAAGACGAGAAGCTGCTCAAAATCCGCGAGAGCGGGTCCGACCGGCGGACGCGGATTCTGGCCAACAGCCGCGGGGATACCGCGAGCGCGGCCTCTGCCAAGGACCACCAAAGGTACATCCGAGAAGTGGCCGTTGACCTCGCGCCGCGCTGGGACGAAAAAGCTGGCGAGGCCGTGGACGATCAGAACAAGGCCGGAACCATCGAAAGCATCCTTGGCGGGGCTGAGATCGACCCCCAAGATGTACGCAGGACCGGCGCCGTGCTCGGCATGGCCTACGACCAGGAGTACAACGCGGCGCTCGCGGCCCTGGAGCGGCAGGCCGGGGCGGCCAAGGACGAAGAGCAGCAGGCCGCGCTGATGGCCCAGGCCCCGACCCGGGCGGCGGCGATGGCCAGGGAGGCGACCTGGAACTGGGCGCAGGCCAACCTTGGCGGCGAGGAGGAGGACGCGGTACCGGCAGGCGCGCCCGCTCCGGTTTCGGCGCTCGGCCAGCCCGGGGGCGGGGCCTCCGGCTCGTGGGGCGGCGGCGAAACTGGCGCGGCACCGGGCCAGGGCCAGGGCGGCGGGCTGCCGGAGATTCCTCCCCCGGCCGCCGCGGAAGGCGAGCAGAGGCAGGGCGATCCCCTCTACGGCGGGGACACGTCATGGACCGAGCGTGGCCCCCGCGCGGCCATTGAGCGCGCCTTGGGCAAGTACCTCCAGGCCGAGGTTGACGACGCCAACTACAGTTGGGCCAGATTCATCGGCTACGCCCGCGCCGACCCGGAGACGCGCGCCCTTGTGGCGGCGGCGGAGAAAGACCCGTCCCTGCGCGCGGCCATCGAGCAGCGCATCCGACAGGTCGGCAGCAAGGGCTACGCCCCGCCGCTGGTCGCGGCCCCGTGACCCGTGCGCGCGTGATTCGCGGCCTTTGCCCGAGCACACATCCCGGCAGGAGACAGATCCATGCCTGACCAGTTCCACCCCGCGCTGACCACCCCCAGGCCGAAGAGTTCGGCCGACCGCCTGGAGGCGGCGTTCAGGGCCAAGTACGCTGCCCCGGCTGCTCCGGCCGCGCCGCTTCCCGAGGACGACGGCGGCACGCGCGCCGGGGACTACATGCGCCTTTTCGCCAAGGGCCTGGACTCGCTCGGTGTGCTCGGCGGCAAGGGCATGAGCGCCCTTGGCATGGAAGAGACGGGGCAGGCCGTCCAGGACATCTACCGCGGCCGCCTGGACGAACAGGAGGCCGGCCTTTCCCCGGCCATGCAAACGGAGCGCGCCAAGCCCTTCGTGGCCGACGTGCCAGAGGGTGAGGGCTGGTTCGGCTCGAAGTACGCGCCCGGCCCCGGCCTGACCAGCGTGCCCAAGGTGCTCGGGTTGGCGGCCGAGTCCGCACCGGCCACGGCGGCGGGCATGGGCGTGGGCGGGGCTATCGCCGCGCCTCTCGCGCGCCTTGGCCTTTCTCCGGCTGCGGCCGGGGCCATCGGCTACGGCACGGGCGAAGCGGCGCTTTCGGCGGGCATGGCTGCATCCGACATCCAGGACCGCGTGATGCAGGTTCCGGAGGAGGTCCTTGCCGGGTCCGAGGAATACCGGGCGGCCTACCACGCCCAGGCCCCGGACATGCCGGACCAGGACCGCAGGCGCATTGCCCGTGAACAGGTAGCCGGTGACGCGGCCCGCTCCGGCGCGCTGCCGGTGGCGATTTCCACCTTCCTCTTCTCCTCCCCGGCTGGCGCGGCGTTCGGCAAGATGCTCGGCGGCGAGGTCGGCAAGACCCTGCCCAGGACCATCCTCAAGGGCGCGGGCATCGAGGCCATGCAGGAGGCCCCGCAGAGCGCGGGCGAGCAGTATTTCTCTAACCTCGCGGTCAGGCGATTGGACCCGAGCGTGGATCCTTTGGAAGGCGTGGGCGAGGCGGCGGTAGGCGGAGGCGTGGCGGGCTTCGGCATGGGCGGGGCGTTCGGTTCCTTTGCCCACGGCGCGGCCCAGGCGCAGCCCAAGAATCAGCCCGCCCCAGAGCAGGCTCCCGGCCAGGCCCCGGTCAGGCCCCTGTCCGCCGCCGACCGGCTGGCAGCCGCGGCCAAGCGCGACTACGGGGTGACGGTTGAGCCTGCGCGAAACACGTTCCCGGATTCGCCTTCCTTCACCCCGCAGGCGATGGGCTTGACCGGCCCGGCAGCGTGGACCGGCGGTTCGCCCAACATCGGCCCCGGCGTGCAGGGCGTGCGCGAAGAAGCGGCGCGGCTGTTCACCCCGCAGCGCGAGCGCGTGATCGGGCAGCTCCGGCAGGACCGCGAGCAGATGGTCCGCGAGGCGGACGAGCAGGCGGCGCAGACGGCGCTCCGCCGGGACATGGGGGCCGAGGCTCCCCGCGCTCCCGGCCAGCCCATCGAATACGACTGGCAGGAGGCGGCGCGGCAGCGGATGCTTGAGGGGTACGGCGGAGAGCCCCCGGCACCCTTCCCCTCCGCCCCGGACGCCTTCATGGCCCGCGCTCCCTTCCCCCAGACTGAAACGCTCCCCGCCGTCATCCCGGCCGAACGCGAGGCCCTGACCCCAGACCGCTACACGCCGCGCCAGCTTGGGGCCATGTCCGCCACGCAACTCCGGCGCATCTCGCGGGCGCTCCCCGGCACTCCGGCCGACGCCCTGCTCAAGGGCATGAAGCGGCCCGAGCTGGTTGACCGCATTCTCCAGCAACAGGAGGCGACGACCGATGATCGAGCAGCGCAGGGGCGGCTGGCACGTCCTGAACAGCGAGCGCCGGATCCTGGCGGGGCCGTTTCCGAGCCTGGAACTGGCCGAGGCGTGGCAGGGGGGATGGGAGCGGAGCAGGAGCAAGGCCAAGCTGAAATCCAATCTACGGCCAAGCTAGGCCAAACTACGCCTCCGCCCGCTTCCGGCCTGACCCTTCGCCGCGACGGCAAGCCGTGGCCTAGAAAGCAGGGGGCCAAGGCCAAGGCGACCCAACTGACCAAGAGCACGGGCATCTTGCATGACCTGGTCCAGGTCGAAGGCGGGTGGGCGCTTAGGCCGCGCGAGGACGACATCCCGTTCCAGGAGAGCAGCTACGGCGCCCGGCTGAACAAGGCCATCGAGGAGAGAGACGAGCGCGAACTGTGGGAACTCCTGCGCCTGGACTCCAACGTGCGCAGCCGGGCGCGCTTCTTCGAGCGCACCGGAATCAAGCCGACCAGGACGCAGCGGGAACTGCGCGAAGCCATCCGCTCCTGGGTGGCGCAGCCTGCGCCCGGTTCCGCCCCAGGTGCGCCCCAGGTTCCGCCCCAGGTTCCGCCCCAGGTCGCCCTACTTGACAACGCCAATGCGCCCCAGGTCGCCCAGGGTACCGAGCAGCCGCAGGGGGGTGCGATGCAGCCCCAGGCGGAAGCCCCTGCCCAGCCCGTGCCAACGCCAGGGATGGAAACTGACCCGGCGCGCGTACAGGAAATCCGCAACAGCATCGCGGAAGGCGAGATGATCCTGGAGTCTGGGCGTAACACCTTGGGGCGCAAGATGAGCCCATCGGAGATCGGCGCAGTGCGTCGAAGCGTTGAAAATGCAAAGGCCAAAGTTGGCGGGGTGCTGCCTCAGGCCCCCGCGCCAGCCGTTGCGGAAGATGCAGCCGTTGCCCCCGCCCTTGCGCCCACGATGCCCCAGGAAGCGCCTTCGGCCCCCGCGCCTGCCCCTGTGTCGGCCGAGGCCGGGAACGCGCAGCAGGAGGGCAGGGGAGAGCAGGGGGAGGCGTCTGCGGTTCCCGAACTGAGCCCCGAGAACATGGCCGCCCTTCGCCGCGCCGCCAAGCGCCTGAACCGGGGGAAGACGGGGGAAGCTGTCAACTACGTCCTTGACGGCGGAAAACTCGTGAAGGGCGACTTCCCCACCCTCGCCGTAACCAAAGGCCCTTCCTTCATCGTCCGCTCTGACGGCTCGGCAGCCTGGAACCCCGGCAAGGGCCAGTCCGAGGTGAAGGTCATCCCGGCCCAGGAGGCGAAGGGGCAGGCCGAGCAGCCCGCCGCGGCCCCCGCCCCCACCACACCCCCCGGCGTCAACCTCAAGTCCACGGGCCAGCCCTATTCCGAGAATGCCATCCGCCTCGTGGTGGACCGCAAGGTGAGCCAGGGACAGAACGTCGAGGCCGTGGAAGTCCCCGGCGGCTGGGGCTGGCGCGAGATCCAGGACGAAGGCCCGAAGCGGAGCAAAAAGGCCACCAAGGAAATCCGCGCCGCGCTCCTCGCCGTGCCCAAGGCCGAGGACGGCACGCTGGACTATGACGCCATGGCCGCCGAGGCCGACCGGCTCATGGATAAGGCCGGCTACAGCGTGGACGACGTGAACGAGACTCTGGCCGAGGTGACGGAGGAGGGGGAGAGCAAGGGCTCCATCCGCTTCTCCCGCGCTCAAAGCCAAGGCCAAGGCATGAAAGCCAAGGACTTGGCAGCACGGCTGGCACCGACCGTGGCCCGGTGGCCCGGCGCGCCCAAGGTTACCGTGGTGCAGAGCATGAAGAACCTCCCCGTCTTCGTGTGGGAGGCCATGGCCGATTCCGCGGACAGCGGAAACAACATCACCCGCGGCCTTTACTGGAACGGCGAGGCGTGGATTGTCGCGGACCATGTGGAGAGCGAAGCCGACGCCGGGATGGTGCTGGTGCATGAGGTTGTCCGGCACCATGGCGTCAAGTCTGTGCTCGGGGCCGAGTACCGGCAATTCATGAACCGGGCCTGGCTGAACCCGGACATTCGGGCGCGGGTGGAGCAAAAGGTTCGCCCCGAAGGCGGGTACGACCATCTCGCGGACCTGTCCGACAAGGCCAACCGCAATGCCGCGATCGAGGAGGTCCTGGCCGACATTGGCGACCAGGGCGTGAAGCACCGCTGGTACGACAAGTGGGTGGCGCTCATCAGGGACGCCCTGCGCAGGATGTTTCCGAAGTGGTCCGGCAAGGTCACGAATGCCGAGGTCAGGAACCTGATCCGAAGCTCGGCCGAGTACGTCACCGGGGGCGGCAAGCGAGACGCTAGAGCAGGCCGCTACTCCGTAGAGCGCTCTGGCGAGGGGTGGGCTGTCCGCAACGAGGATGACGTAATCGAGGAGACGTTCTCCTCCCGGAGGGAAGCCGAGGCTAAGGCTGCGGAGTGGAACGCTGAAGATGGCGAGACACCCAAGGATCCCCTGTTCTCCCGCCTCTCCGCCTCCACCTCCGGCGTCCCCCTCGCCTCCGTGGAATCCGCGGTCAAGCCCCTCCAATCCATGGCCGTCAACGCCGTGGGCACGCGCGTTGTCCAGACCACGGGCGACGTGCCGCCGCGCGCCTTGAACCGTTTCCGTCGCCAGGGTGGGGGCTTCCTGGAAGCCATCTACGACGAGGAAACGCGCACCGCGTACATGGTCGCGGACAACATCTCCAGCGAGTCCCGGGCCGTGGCCGTGTGGCTGCACGCCCAGGGCTTGCACGTCGGGCTCCCCGGCATCTTCAACAACGAAATCCAGTTCAGGAACCTGCTCGACGAGATCGGCAAGTCCATCCCTCGCCAGGACCGGCAGGACATTGCCGGGCTGTACCTGAAGGACAAGACGGCCCGCACGCTGGAGGACCGCCTGATCCTGGCCGAGGAGTACATGGCCCGCGTGGCCGAGAAGGTGAGCCTGAACGAGGTTCTGGCCCCGCGAGAGCAGACCATCTGGCAGCGGGTGGTCAGGTACTTCCGCTCCTTCCTGCGCCGCCACGGGGTCAAGGTCCGGCTCTCCCAGGCCGAGATCGCCGAGATCGTCCATGACGCGGTGCGCTGGACCGTGACCGGCAAGACCAGGGGCGAGGCCCGGCGGCTATACCAGGAGGTGTTGGGCGAGGCGCTGGGATACCCAACGATGGGGGCCGGGGGCATCCGCTTCTCCCGCGCCGCGCCTTCTCCCTCCACGGCCGCCGCCTTCACCCCCGAGGTCGAGGCCCGCTGGCAGGAGGCCCGCCGGGGCATTGCCGACCGCCGGACGCTACTCCGCCGCACGCACGAGGCCATCACCTCCACGGCCGCCCGCTTCGCCTACCTGCCGGACCTGCCGAAAACCGCCGAGCTGGCCGAGGCCCGGGAGATCATCCGCCAGTTCGAGGCCGCGCCGTCCGTGGCCAAGTCCGCCGCCGTGCGGATGCTGAAGAACATCACCGGCAACCTCTCCCGCGCCGAGTATGACCTGTTCTCGCGCAAGGTGCTCCTGGACGACCTGGCCGTGGAAGTCGAGCGCGAGCACGAGCTTCCCTTCGGCTTCACGCCGGAGAGCGTGGCCGCGGCCAAGGCCGAAGTGGACCGGATGGCCGGGCAATCCGACGCCGTCCAGGCCGCTGTCAAGCTGCGCGCCGCGGCCCTGGAGAAGACCAAGAAGGCCCTGCTCGACGCCGGAGTGATGACCGAGGAGCAGTTCTCCAATCCCTCCTACTTCCGGCATCAGGTGCTCGAATACGCCATGGAGCGCCAGGGGACACAGGGCGCGTCCCGGGTGCGCCGCCCCAGGCCCGGCTACGCCAAGAAGCGCGAGGGCTCGACGCTGGACATCAACGCCAACTACCTTGAAGCCGAGTTCGAGTACCTTCACCGGGCGTTGATCGACGTGGTGGCCTCAAAGACCATCGACCGCCTGCGCGAAAAGTACGACAAGCGGCCCGAGGCTCTGGCCCAGGCCAAGAAGTGGAACGAGGGCCACCCGGGCCAGCCCAAGCGGACCTGGAAGGACTTCATCCCCGCCGGCTACGCTGCCTGGAGCCCGGAGAAGGGCAGCGCCTTTTTCACCGGCAAGTCCACGACCGAGCGGGCCATCGGCGCGGCCCTGGACGCCATCCAGACCGAGGGTTTGGAGGGTGTGACCCGGGAGGAGATCGAGGACGTGCTGCGGCGCATCGGGGACGCCGAGGCCAAGCGCGGCAAGATGCTCAACCTCGTGGTTCCGGAGGCCCTGGCGACCACGCTTGGCAAGATGACCACGAACGTCACCCGCGGCTGGATGGATGAGGTCTTCCGCACGCCCATGCGCCTCTGGAAGCAATGGGTGCTCATCAACCCCCGCCGGGTGGTGAAGTACAACCTGAACAACCTCTCCGGCGACCTGGACGCGGTGATTGCGGGCAGCCCCAAGGCCCTGCGCCGGATGCCCCAGGCCGTGCGCGAGTTGTACGCGGTGATGAAGGGCGGCGAGCCCACGGCTAGGATGCAGGAGGCCATTGACCGGGGCGTGTTCGACACCGGCCTGACCATCCAGGAGATTCCCGAGATCAACGCCCTAGACGAGTTCCGCGGCCTGCGCGGGCAGCTCGCGGCCAAGGATATGCCCATCGAGGCCGCCCGGCGCATCTGGCGCGCGCTGAAGGACTTCACGCAGTTCCGGGAAAACTGGCTCCGCTACGCTGCCTACCTGGACTACGCCGAGCGCCTGGAGGGCGGGGAGTCCATGCGGTCCATCGGCTACGGGGCGGCCTACAAGCCGCTCGTGGATGGGCTGACCGACACCAAGGACAAGGCTGCGCTCCTGGCCCGGGAGTTGGTTGGCGACTACGGCGCGGTGTCGGAGATCGGGCAGGAGCTTCGAACCAAGCTGATCCCCTTCTACTCGTGGTGCGTTCCAGCCCATACCGAGATTCTGACCATGGGCGGATGGAAAAAGAAGGATGAAATCAGTGTTGGTGAATTTGTTTTGACCTACAACATGGAGCGCCGGGAAACCGAGTGGCAGCCCGTGGAGGATGTTGCGGAGTACCAGTTTGACGGCGACCTCGTCACTCTTTCCAACGCCTACGGGTTCAAATACCAGTTCACCGAGGACCACAGGGTTGTGGTAATCGAAAAGTACGGCGACAAGCGGAAAATGGTCTTGGCCAAGGACCTCAAGACGCATCACCATATTCCGATTGTCGCCCCGCATACGTTTACTGGAGAGAGCATCCTTTCCCCGAAAGAGGCCGCGCTTCTCGGGTGGCTTGTCACCGATGGATACAGCAGAGTCCGCGAACACTCACCGAACTCATTTGAAGCCATGCTGTACCAGAAGAAGCCAGACATGGTGGAGAAGATTCGGCGCGAGTTTGGTGAGTACATCACTTCGGAGAGCGTCCACCCAACGACCGGGACGATTTGCTTCCGGCTTGGAGCCAAGACAATAGAACGTATCCGCGCTGTTTACTCAATTAAAGAAGACCTCCCAGGTGTCGTCACGCGGCTTTCCCGCGAGGCGTGCGAGGCGATGTATCAGGCCATGCTCGACGCTGAAGGCACGTCCTGCAATGGCTTCGTGGCCTTCCCGCAGAACGAAGGCCCCGTGCTGGATGCTTTTCAGGTGCTTGCCTACCTCCTTGGAAAGGCCGGGCATATCAGGAGCAAAAAAGGCCAAGAGCACAAAAGCATTTATGTGAAAAACAGGGACAAGATTCAACTCTACAAGTGGGAAAATACGCGAGAGCATTATTCTGGCGTCGTGTGGTGCCCGCAGACACCCAACGGGACCTGGGTCATGCGGCAGAACGGGAAGGTGATGATCACCGGCAACTGCGAGATCAACACCCGCCGCTACATGCGGCTGTTCAACAACGCCGCGGCCCAGGGCATCGGCCAGGGGTTGAAGACGGCGGGCACGGTCGGGGCGCTCAAAGGCGCCCGCCTGACGGCCTGGCTCGGCGTCCGCTCCTTCGTCCTCTGCGGCCTGGTCCAGCTCTGGAACAACCTCATGTTCCCGGACCTGGAGGACGAGCTTGACGCCAACCAGAGGGCCCGGCTGCACCTGACCCTTGGCCGGGACAAGGACGGCAATGTGCTGTCCCTGCGCTTCCAGGGGGCCTTGTCGGACTTCTTCTCCTGGATCGGCCTGGAGGACGCGGCCGGCGTGCTGGTCGAGGTCGAGAAGGGCCGGGCCGGGTACGGCGACCTTTTGAAGACCATCGGCAAAGCCCCGGTGAACAAGATCGTCGGTGGCGTGACCCCGCTGATCCGCACGCCGGTCGAGATGGCGGCCAAGCGCTCCTTCTGGCCGGACGTGTTCAACCCCAGGGTGATTAGGGATCGCGAGCGGGAGTTCGCGCGCCTTTTCTCCCTGGAGAACGAGCGCGACTGGCTTCGCGGCGCTCCCTCGCGCGGGTACTGGCGCTCCTGGGTGCAGGGCGTGGTGTCCGAGGGCGACCCCAGGGAAATGGCCTTCAACTCGATCCGCGGCAAAAAGTACGACTGGATGCGCCGGGTGCTCGGCAAGGACGGCTCTGGCGACTTCTCCTCACCGCGCAGCGAGGCGTTGCGCCAGTGGCGCATGGCGCTGAAATTCGGGGACCGCGAGGCGGTGGCCAGGACGCGGAAGAAGCTACGCGAGATGGGCGTGGACGGGGAGTCCTTGCGCCGCTCGATCAAGAGCCAGGACCCGCTGTACGGCCTGAACGCGCGGGACCGGCAGCGGTTCCTGGGGACGCTATCCCCGAGCGAGAGGAAGCAGCTTGAGCTTGCCCGGCGCTTCTACCGCGAAACCTACCTCCAGGGCGGGGCGGCTTCCGCTCAGTAGCCGGAGCAGGACTCGACGGCCACAAGGACGAGGCCGGAGCCGACCAGGAGCAGCCCGGCCAGGACACGGGAAGGCATTGGCTCCCAGCGGAGAACGCGGGCGATGATGACGGAGAGCAGCCAGCCCGAGCCGAAGACGAGCGCGGGCCAGAGGATGCAGCCGTAGAAGGTGAAGAGGAAGGCGGAGAAGAGGCCGGCTTTGGGCATCCCCCTACCACCCCGGCCCGACGCCGCCGAACAGGCCGAAGAAGGGATTGCGGCGCTGCTCGCCTTCATGCTCGTGGCCGCAGACCGGGCAGCGCCGGGGAGCGGCCTGCCTCTCCATGTAGCTGTGGAACGCGGCCTGCTGATCCAAGGAACGCTGCGCCTGCCGCTGCTGCTCGGCAAACCCGGCACGCATACGGAAGGCTTGCCTTTCCAAGTCCAGCATGTCCGACATCGACATCCCCATCGAGGGAGGCAGCATGGAAGCGTAGGGGTTGCCGATCCTCCTCTCCAGTTCCCTGACAATTCTTGCCCCGTCCTGCGGGCACTCGTGGTCTTGAAGCGTGGCCAAGCGGCCGAAGCGACGCATGGTGATGGGCATTGGGTCTTTCTCCTCTGAAAAAAAATGGAGGGCTTTGTTCCCGGCTGCCTCAACCCGCCCGTCCGGCCTTAGCCCAGAAAAAACGAAAGGTCGCTTCTTCTGGGCTTGGCGGGTCTTGTCCCATCCACAACCCTCCCGATGGGCCTACGCGACACGTCGCCGTGTTTCGCCTCTCCAGGCTCGTCAGGCGTAGAATAACCGAACCTACCACACTCCTGAAACCAGAAGCAAGTTCCTGTCCTGACCACCCGTTCATGTGCCCTTCCCGTGTGCCCTCGACGAAAAAAGGGGTTCGGCATCAGCCCGAACCCCTTCTTATCTTTGGTGGAGACGATGGGACTTGAACCCACGGCCTGTGCGTTGCGAACGCACCGCTTATTTTCTAAACCCTTGTATTTCATTGGAGCAATTTCCCGGGGTCACACAAAAACAGGCCCGAATCTGCCTTCTCGTGTGCCCTTCCTGTGTGCCCTTCCGGATCCTCGCCGAGCAGGGCCGGGATGCCCTTCTGGATGCGGTCCAGCTCCGCGGTTCTGACGTAGCGGTAGTGCTCGCGGCCGGTCCGCTCCCCGCTCTGGCCCATGGCCGTGGCCGTGGCCTTGTCGTCCCCGCAGGCGCGCATGGCCTCGTTGTAGTAGGCGTGCCGGAGGTCGTAGAGCCGCAGCCGCCGGCCGATCTTCGCGGCCGTGACCGCGTTGTTCCACGCGGTCCGCAGGCAGCCCACGGGCCGGCCGCGCCAGTGGATAACGTGATCGAGACCTTCCGCCTCGTCCTCGGCCCTCCAGGCCCGGAGCCGGGGCAGAAGGTGGCCGGGGATCATCAGCTCCCGGTAGGGCATGTCCGGGTTCTTGGCCGCCGAGCGCAGGCGGACAAGCCCGGGGTCGGCGTCAAGTGCAAAGTCTGACCAGCGCATGTCCAGGAGCTCGGAGCGCCCGGGCCGGGCCCCGGTGTGCCAGGCCAGGACGATGGCCCGGGCCAGATGCGGCGGGGCCACCTTGAGGATGGCCCTGACCTCGGGCGCGCTCGGGGGCGGGAGCTTCTTCCTGTGCCCGCGCGGGCAGCGGAAGCCCTCGATGGGGTTGATGGCGTCCTCGCCCAAAAGCTCGGCCTCGTTCACGGCCCAGGACAGCGCAGCCTTGATGATCGAGATTTCGCGGCTGATCGTGGTCTGCCCGACCCCGGCCGCGGTCCTCGCGGCCACGGCCTCGCGCATGTGCCGGCGGGTCAGCTCCCGGGCCGGGACCTGATCCAGGTGCGGCAGGATGGCCGCGAGGTGCTTCCAGGTGGCACGGAGATTCATCGCCGCCCGAGTGGTCTTCCGGCCGGCGGCCATGTCCAGGACCCCGGCCCGGAACCGCTCGCGGATGTAGTGCGCGACCACTTCGCCCACGGTCAGGAGGTCGGCCGGCCTGGGGGCGTTGGCCGGGCGGAAACTCTCGCGGTCGTGCCGGAGGCGCCAGAGGACCATCTCGGAGTGCGCGACGGCCTGGGCCTCGGTGGCGTGGCGCTCCGCCTCGCGCCTGCCGGTGAAGGGGTTGCGCCAGTAGGACTCCCACGGCCGGGCGTGGGCAGCCTTGTCTTTGCGAAAGCGGTAGGCCATGTGCTGACGGGTCTAGTGGACGGGCTTCCCGGGCGTCAAGGCTTTGCAGAACTCTTCGCAGGACATGCCGCAGATAGAGGAGGTCCGCCGGCGCGGGGCGTGGGATTTTGCGGACTTGCCCTTGGGCTCGCGCTCCTTCTCGGCGATGGCCGCGAGCACGGCGGACCTTCGCCAGCGGCGCCCGCGGGTGCGGCCGGCGCCGAGGTGGACGCAGGGCACGTCCCATTCGTCCATGATCCCGGCCGCTACCTGGGGAGAGATGCCTCCGCCCAGCAGCTCGGCCACCTGCGCCGCGGAGAGCAGCACTACGCCCCCGCCTCCAGCCGCGCCTGGACCTGCTTCGGCAGCCGGTCCTTGTGCATTTCGCAGTACCCGGCCCCAAGCTCGACGCTGATCCACCGCCGCCCGAGCTCGCGCGCGACAGCCGCGACGGTGCCCGACCCGCCAAACGGGTCCAGGACCACGGCAGGGGCAAGGCCGGCAGCGCAGGCGCAGGAAGGGCGAAAGCCGGTGGTGGTGCGGCGAGTCGTGCCCCTGGGCGTCCCTTCCCAATGCGTCTCGGGCGCTGTCTGCCCTTCCGCGCGAACTCCGCGCTCCCGGCTTACGTCCTGTTGCGGCGTGAACTGGTCCTCCGTCACCCGCTCCCATGGCGCGCCGCAAGCCGCGCAGACGCCGCGCTCGGAGGCCCCGGCCAGGATGCAGGGCGTGACCAAGGCCGGTGGAAATGTTGCGAAGTGCGCGGAAGGAAAGGGGAACGTGGGGATGGTCCAGACCGAGCGCTTGTTGCGGGTGTAGAGCGGGTATTCCATGGCCCCGCTGCCCTGTCCGCCGCCGCGGTCATCGCAAGGCCGAACCGTGCGCTGCTTCACCGCGCGGTATTCCGGCTCGCCCCGGCCGTCGCGGTGGAACGCGCCGTGCGCCCCCGGGCCCGTGTCCCACCCGCCGGGCACCTTCTGCTTCCGCTTCGGCCTGCTCCCGGTGTGCGGGGCCTGGCCCGGCGCGGCGTAGCCCGGGCCGGTGGCATCGTGGGCCGTGCAGGCCGCCGCGGGCTCCTGAATCGCCGTCCCGTCGTAGAAGTAGCGCGCGGACCTGGAGAGCAGGAAAAGCTGCTCGTGCGCGGGCGTGGGGCGGTCCTTGACGCTGGAGGGCATGGGGTTCGGCTTGTGCCAGATCACTTCCGAGCGCAGCCACCAGCCGTCAGCCTGGAGGGCCAGGGCCACGCGCCAGGGTAGGCCGAGGAGGTTCTTGGGCTTGAGGCCGTTGCCTCCCGATGCGCGAGCCTGGGCCGCTGCCACGGCCAGCGTAGCCTTTCCACCTGACAGGCCGCTTTTTTCGAGATAATCAACCCTGGGGCCGCCCTGTGTGCAATAAGTATCCCCCAGGTTGACCCAGACCGTGCCGTCCTTGTGCAGCACGCGCCGGACTTCGCGGAACACCTGGACCAGGTGCCCGGTGTACATCAGCGGATCCGGCTCCAGCCCGAGCTGCCCGCGCCATGCCGGGAAAACAACCGGCGGCAGACCGGCCATCGGCACAAACTCCCCGGCCGGAAAGTCCACGTCCGGAATGTCGTACTTCCGCAGGCCCCAATAGGGCGGCGAGGTCACGACGCAATGGACGGACTCGGCCGGGAGCCGCGGCAGCACGTCCAGGACGTGGCCCTGGTAGAGCGTGCCGTCGTTGGCCTGGAGGCGGATCATGCCTTGTCTCCCACATCCCGCCCTTTCGTGAGCAACAACGCCGGTTGCTGCTCATGCGTGGTGGGCAACCTCAGATTCCCTCCCGGCACGATCACCGTCTCCCCGCTGTCGAGGCGCACGAGCACGTTTCGCGGGCTGCCCTTGGTGCCGGGGGCCTGGCCGGGCTTCCTCCCTCCTCCTACCGCGACCACCACGCCGCAGGCCCCGTGCAGCCCGGGCCGGGCGTGGGGCAGGTAGCGCGGGCCGTACCAGAGCTGGCAGCGCTGGCCGGGGCGGGGGTTAGAGAGCATCAGGCTTCCCCTGTGCTCACGGCCTCGGTCCCCGCGCTCTCGGTCCACACCCCGTAGCCGCTGCTGATCGTCCCGCAGATTTGGCACTTGGCCGGAGCGTTCGCGTCCACGGCCGTGCCGATGGGCTCCAGAAAGTAGGCCCCGCAGATCGGGCAGCGGCGGTCAAAGGTGCGGCTCGTGTAGCCGATTATGTCGGAGTAGATCAGCACGCGGCCCCCTTGGGCTTCCGCACGCGGCGGCAGACGATTTCCCAATCCCCCTCATCGCGGTCCCCGGACGTGAACCCTATCAGGGTGGTGGTGAACTCCTCGGCGTTGGCCTCCAGGCACCTGTCAACGAGGCAGAGGCACGCGCCCATCGCGGGGATGGCCCGGTACTTCTCGGGCGTGAAGTCCTGGAGCTTTGATGCGATGCTGCGAACGGCTTTGCCCAGAGCCTCGTCGGTCCAGAGCAGGAACGACGCAGCGGCCTTTTCCTCTTTGGTCAAGATCAGCTCGGCCATCCCTACTCCTCCCCGCGCTCGCGGGCTTCTCGCACCCCGAACAGGTTCCCTGGTGCCCACGGATAGACCAAGTGCCAAAAGCCAACGGCAGGACAACTGCTCCGCGTTGCGTTGTAGTTGATGAATCCTGTGGCCTCGTCGTGGCAGCCCAGGCAGACACGGCGGGCTTGGGCGGCGCTGCCGTCCGGTTCCGCCGAGCATCCGGCCACCGCCAGGGCCAGGAGGAGGAGAAGGGCGCGGGTCATGGCCTACCCCTCCCCGCCCTGCTCGGGCTTCTCGGGCTGGCAGAGGGCTTGCACTTCTCCACGCCTCACGAGTTCATGGACAAACTCAGCGGCCTTGTGGGCGGCAACATCATCCACTAAGCATTCCCGGTCAGCCACTCCGTACTTGATAGCCGCCATGACCAGGGTGCATAAACGGCCGAAGCGAATTTGTACTTGGTCGTTGGGTCTCATTTACTACTCCTTCTTGGGCTTCTCGGGCTCGAACTGGCCGAGGGCGGCGAGGGCGGTGCGGGCATCTTGCGCTGACCCGGGCTCGTCAAAACTTGAGTTAACTTGCGCCCCTTCGCCCCAGGACGCTATACGATTCAGCGCCCCCCGCGCCCGCTCCAGGTCAGCGCGCACGCGGGCGAGGTCGGCCGACAACTCCAGTACCGCGCGGGCGAGCGGTAAAGCCGCATTGCGACGAATGTTCGTGATATGGTGCCCATCAGCGTACATCATGGGCCGCTCCTCAGTATCCACCACTTCCTCCGCCGCCTTCACGGCGGCCGGGTCAACGCCTGGGGGCAG
>Ga0172381_10000945_pt1 | contig 36030 bp, 32 predicted proteins | sample Leawel6488metaG_FD_119754 | JGI IMG/M metagenome (GOLD analysis project Ga0172381, IMG submission 119754) | Leachate microbial communities from a municipal landfill in Southern Ontario, Canada - Leachate well 64-88 metaG | ecosystem: Engineered > Solid waste > Landfill > Unclassified | place... | reverse complement strand
TATACTGGGTATACGGGTTATACTGGAGTAGGTGAAACTGGTTATACTGGGTATACGGGTTATACTGGAGTAGGTGAAACTGGTTATACTGGTTATACTGGGTATACGGGTTATACTGGAGTAGGTGAAACTGGGTATACTGGGTATACGGGTTATACTGGAGTAGGTGAAACTGGTTATACTGGGTATACGGGTTATACTGGAGTAGGTGAAACTGGGTATACAGGTTACACAGGTTATACTGGTTATACTGGCCCAAGTTATATAACAATGGAATATCTAACTCAAAATGGGAATGTTTCTGCAAACACTGACATTTCTCTTATCGATTCAATGACTGGATTAAGAATAATGACAATGACTGGTGGAATAGGATACGATGGTTTCACAAAATATATTGGACTTTCTCACACAAGAGCAAATCCTGTAAATGTAAACATAGTTTCTACAGGGGGATATGCCAATGGAACCTTACAACTCACACCCCAACAAGCACTATTATCCATGATATCGAGTTCTGGAACATTTATTCCCAACAACTTTTCATACTTTCCCACAATACAACAAGGTTCAAAGTTAGTTGGAAGTAGTTACACTGGTACTTCTAAGCAGGGATATTCTTGTTACCTGAGTGCTGATGGAAACACATTGGCAATAGGAGGATATGGTGATAATACAAGTGTTGGTGCTACTTGGATTTTCACAAGAAGCAATGGTATCTGGTCACAACAAGGATCGAAACTTATTGGAAGTAGTTACACTGGCCCTTCTCAGCAGGGTATGTCCTGTTCATTAAGCTCAGATGGAAATACATTGGCGGTTGGTGGTTGTGGTGATGGTAATAATATGGGTGCAACATGGATCTTTGCACGAAATGGAAGTAGTTGGTCACAACAAGGATCGAAACTCATTGGACTTGGTTATAATGGATTAACTGGTTCAACAGGTCCTTCCCAGCAAGGTTTATCTTGTTCTCTGAGTGCTGATGGAAATACGTTAGCAATAGGTGGTTATGGTGATGATATTAATACGGCATCTGCTTGGGTATTCACACAAAATGGTGGAACTTGGACCCAACAAGGAAATATGCTTGTTGGAATATACGAACCAATAAGCTCAACAGGTTCAATATATTATGTATCAACAAGTGGTAATGATACAAATCCAGGAACATTCTCTAGTCCCTGGAGAACTATTCAAAAAGCATGCGATTCGGTTGTTGCTGGAGATGTTATCTATGCGAGAGGTGGTGTTTACAACGAACAAGTTACCATAAATATATCTGGTAGTACTGGTTCGCAAATTACCCTGCAAAACTATACTGGTGAATTACCTATAATTGATGGAACTAGTCTTTCAGTACCAGATACTGATGCAGGGTTAGTTGTATTCTCAGATAAGAATTACTTCACACTTAATGGTTTTGAGCTCAGAAATTATACAACGTCAAGTACAACAAAATTTCCTGCTGGTATTAGAGTAAACGGTACTTCGAATGGTATTGAAATTAAAAATTGTAAGGTTCATGATATTACAAATACGGCCAGCACTGGAGATGCAAATGCTCATGGAATAGCTGTATATGGAACAGATCCAGTTACTCCATTGTCAGGGTTGATATTGGATAAGAACGAAGTCTACAACTTAACACTAGGTTGGAGTGAATCTGTTGTTTTAAATGGAAATGTAACTAATTTCAAGGTAAATAATAATTCGGTTCACGATAATAATAATATCGCTATTGATTTTATAGGATATGAGGGAACTGCAGGTACAGGAGAGACTGACCGCGCACGCGAAGGAGAGTGTATAGGAAACACTGTATATAACATATCAACACTGTATAATCCCGTATATATGGATATTGGAGCAGGTGGTATTTATGTGGATGGAGGTAAAGATATACTTATAGAAAGAAACAAAGTTTATAATTGTGATATTGGTATCGAGGCTGCAAGCGAACATTCTGGAAAATCGTCAGACGGTATAACTATACGCAATAACATTGTGCGGGACTGTCAAGGGTACTGTGGTATTGCATTTGGTGGTTCAACAGCTGGAAATGGTACTGCTATAAATACGAGTATATTCAATAACACTCTCTATAATAACGATACAAATATCGTTATTCAAAATGCAAACAGTGCTACGAATGTGGTTAAGAACAATATATTAAACGGAACAGGTACCGATATATATGGAACCATTGGAAGTAATGTTTTTGCAAATAACATGACTGGAGATGCTTCGTTTGTTAATACGGATTTACGTAACCTTCATCTAACTCAGAGTTCACTTGCTATCGGAACAGGAGCATCTGTGAATTATGGAACCATTGACTACGATGGAAACCCACGAGTTGTAAATGGAATAGTTGATTGTGGAGCGTATGAATTTCAACTTGGTGAACCTGTAGTGATACCTGCTGTTTCGTGTTCATTAGATGCCTGTGGAAATACTCTATCACTATGTGGTGGTAGGGATGGAACCTCTTATATTTTCAAGAGAAGTGATAACAGCTGGTCTCAGGATTCCAGGCTTAGTGCAAGTGGTTACACTGGTACCACAAGTACAGGAGCAACAGGTAATGCAGGTCTTGGTTCCTCTTGTTCATTGAGTGCAGATGGAAATATGTTAATAATGGGAGGATATGGTGACAATAATTATATTGGTTCAACATGGACTTTTTCGAGAAATTATGGTGCATGGTCACAACAAGGAATTAAGTTAATTGGAAGTGGGTATACCGGTACTTCAAACCAAGGTGTTTCGTGTTCTCAGAGCGCAAATGGATGTACATTAGTTGTTGGAGGAGATGGAAATGGCACTGGTGCAGGTGGTGCGTGGATTTTCACAAAGGATAATAATAACTGGGTACAACAATCAAGGTTAATAGGTACTGGAGCGACTGGTTCTACAGGAGCATTTCAGGGAACATCATGCGTTTTGAACGAATATGGAAACACGTTGGCTATTGGTGGTTGTGGTGATAATAATGGTGTTGGAGGAGTGTGGATATTTGGGTAAATGAATTGGTCAAATATTTAAATAACAAATAAACATTCTTTGCCATTTGACCACACCTTTATGAAATCGGATGGCATACTGTATTCACTTATGAATACGATATTGTTCTTTGACATATACCTACACCAGTCGTAAAACTTATCACTATTAAATCCATTAACTCTAAAATGATGAGATGTATGTTTGTATGGTGGATCGCAATATATAATGTATTTTTTTATACGACTAAACTGATCGTAATCTCCACATTTAAATTTAACTTTAGACATTATATTACCTATATTGATAACATGGTCTCTCTGTAAATGCACGTTGTGTTTTGGGTTAAACTGGCTTGAAAAAAAACAGCCTCTATATGAACACGCATGTCCGACAAATGTCTTTTTAGGACTCTTTGTTGGTGATATCCTTAGTTTATCGTATTCCTGTTTTGTAACTTTTGTTGGAGGTCTCCAACCTTTTTGAACTGCTTTCCACATCGAGATAACGTTTTCATCTTTATCACCAGCCAGATACATCAGTTTCAAATCATCCTGAAACTGTATCGGAATGTACTGATATACACCAAGCATACCACAGAACGGCTCACAATATCCTTTGTAGTTATTTAACCCATTGGAATGTGTGATTAAGTATATGACATGCGCAATATCTAGACCAATATTTTTTTTACCACCATGATAGTATGTCATCTTTATTATGTAAAAACTTATTCATATTGTTTATAAACAATATGAATACCAATAAATTCGAAACCTAATTTAGCCTAAACAGCCATTCACCATTTTTCTTTTTGGCAACCAAACCTGGTGTGACCTTCGTGCATTTAACTGAGAATCTCTGGCACAATTCTGTTAGTCTTCCACATGTTGGTGCATCATTTGTATATGATGATCTTTTCACCCATTTCCCAGTGCCCCGATCTGCAAGTGCATCAAGAAACTTATCGTAAATCTTCATATATCCAAGTGTTAATTTATTTCTATCAATCAATAGATACTTTCCTGACAATATAGCCTCGTTGTTATCGAAGTATTTGTCTGGCTTCGTATTAAAATGGTACTTGTGTTTCCCACACATCTTTACTCCCTTGACCCATTGTTCCCTAACAGGTACATTTTTATATTCTGTATTCATTACACAGTCTCTCTTTCTAAGCTTGTCAAAAAGCTCCTGTTGAGCCTTGTAGAAACCGATAATGTATCTGATATCGACTCTCCTAGTCCATACTTCAGGAACGATACCGTCATTATCAAATACACCACAAACTCTCATTGCTTGAAGTCTAATAGCTGCATCTGACGTTGCAGAAGCCATATAGTACATGTGAGATAAATGCCAGTTATATTCAGAATCAACAAAATTAATTCCTCTGTTTGCCAAGTCGCCTGCAACAATCAATACATGACTTGGTACTGGCATGTCAATACCGCTTTTCAAATACGAGAGAACGTATCGAAGTGGTGCTTGTGTGAATAGGTGAATACCAGTATGGGCATACTTATCAATGACTGATTCACTATTAACAAACTTAATACCTTGACCTGTCTCTGTCTTGTTTAGCCCACTTGAAGGATACCTAATGCTAATGCTCTTGTTTCTTAATCCATCTGAATATAGATATATACCATCTCCATTATATGTAAGAACAGTCCAATTATCTCTAAGAGTTGAGAGGGTTGAGAATGAATGGACAAGTCCTTCGTGTTGTTCCTTGAATCTTGTAACCTTGTGAAGAACAAGGATTGGTTGAGTCTTGAATGGTTTCTTCTTACCGAGATTCTCATAGAAAGCTAACGCCTCAGTATCAGTATCAAAGTAATTTGTGCTTTTACGTACGACTAGTGGTGTTTCTTGTTTTAGTTCACAAAACCTTACCCTGGGTATACCTAGATATTTCGGACTCAAGGGTATTTCAAACGTAAGTGAGCTGTGAACTTCCTTCTCCTCCTCTTCCGAGAAGACAAGTGGTAACGAGGTTGCGGTTGTACAAATACGTCTCCTTGCTACCGTCTTTATTTTTTCAAGTGCGTCTGAATACACCTTTGCATCAATCTTGTCGTACAAGTCGTCAGCCTCATCAATAAAAAGATCAAACTTCAAGTCAACATTAATCTCGTAATCCAACATTACGTTACATATCTCCTTGTATACAGTGTTTAGCTGAGTACCATTTGCTAAACACACAACAACCCCACTACCATGTTGGAATACACGCTTAATTGCAGTTCTGGTTTTAACCGATTTACCACTTGCAAACACAACTTCAAACTCTCTACCACGTGGAAACTCTAAATTATAGTCTGAGAAGAGTTTCAAACACGAACTAATAAATTGTTCCGCATGGTTATTTCCATTCATTACAATAACTAACCCAGGTCGTTTTCGAATATAAAGATTTGTTAGGATATAACTATTCAAAGCACATGTCTTACCTGATTGAATCTCACCAAAACACAATCTCATTCTGGTGTCTGGGGTCTCTGGCGTATCCGTAGAAACACAATCCTTGTATAGGCCGTTTCTCATTACTGGCGACTTTTTACATATAAAGTTATAAAAACGGTCATCATCTACCTTGGTCGAAGAAGGAACTTGAATTGAAGCAAGTTCACGCTTGAGACGAATGCGGCTTTCCGGGGACAGGTTCTTCACAGCAGCGAGAATATCTTGAATGGTATTCATTATCGTTTATCAGTTTGATATATTAATGTTAATAATATATCAAAATAATCATTTTTTGTTTAAACTTTAAAGTTTAAAGTCGAGAATATCTATACAATCAACATTCCATGCTCTATTCTTATGGTAACATACAAGGTGGTGTCCATCTATCGTATTCCACTCATCATAAATTGACGTTGAATTATCATTGGAACTAAGTTTATACCAATAATTCTGGTACCATTTATTCTCAACCATACCTATATCATCGTAATCAACAAGTCCAACCTCCACCATTATATGAGATCCTCTACCTATCTCGTGTACGAATTCCCAAAACTTCATTGTGTCCCGATTCCAGTAAGGTTTCAAAAACGGTTCCAAACATTCTTGAAGCATTGGTTTGAGATGGAAACCAGTTAAATTAAAAATAGCATCAGAAACTTCAGATATCATATTGTTCTAATATCTTTTAATACCATCAATAAAACGCTTTTCACAATGGTTTCACTTTTCATTCCAATGATACTTTTGAACTTCATACGAATGAACGTGATCAAGAATATCAATCCAAAAGTCTTTGCATTTATACTTCTCACCGAATTTCACAGTCATACACCAATCACCACCTGTGTATTTTAACGTATAAACTATTCCCTTTATTATTCTGTATAGAGATATGCCTCCAAAGTAACAATATCCCATTTCAAACCCGACCGTCCACCAACCCACGTCTCTATCAAAAGAAATATCAGAATTATTCGAGTGTGCTGTAAGACAGAGTTTTATTTTAGAACCCGAATTATGAGCTTTTACATATCCAGCAAGTAGTTCAGGTGTCCATATCCATTCATCCATTTACCATTGGTTTCGTTTCTTTATATATTTATAATTGTCGTGCTTTGTAACATCTCATTGCGATTATTATAATTATAAGTACCAACAATACAAGAGCAATCCACATCAATGGCTTTTTATTCTTTGTAATTATATCAGGCATCTTTATTCCTAGAATTCCACGCTCGCAATCAGTATACACAGATATAGCATTAGTTGGAAGAGGAGATGCAAACATCTTTCCGTCAGCACTCATTATTGATAGTGGTAATGGAGATGTATCATTTCTTGCCTCCTTCATAGATGCATATATCTTACCATCTTTAGAATTCATATACGCAAAGACACTATAGCTTATATACTGAGATATATGTAGTACATATCCGATAAGTATTCTATCTCCAGCATCGTTTGTTTTGACACTATACAGATCTCCATTTGTATCTATATATGTGTCAAGAGTCTTTGGAGAGCCTGTATATTTACCTAATTTATTGTCCTTGGTAATAACATACAAGATACTTCCATCGTAGTTCAATGCAGATGCATTTAGCATCATGCTAACATCCGATATCAAACCCTGAATATGCCACTCTTTGGTTTCAGTCGAGTATGCAACTACTGTATCAGTACAAAATATCACATTACCATCTCCAGAAAGTGAGAATGCACCATTTGTATGCACGTTTGTTATATCAGCACTCTTTACATACTTATTATCAATTAATCTATATATAGTTATTCCACTACCAGTTCTCGTGGTTAAAACATTCCCATCGTGTGATATCAATATTGATACTAAATCGTCGGTTGTAATTTGTTGTGATGATAACCACTTGTTCTGAGACGAGAGTGTATATACATCTATAATTGAATTATTTAAAGTACAAATGGTACTCTTGTCAGTTGCAATCGCTAATCCGAATGGTTGGTGTCCTCTCACAAGATCAATAATCTTTGTTCCGTTACCATTCCTAGTGTATTCATAAACACCATTGTCTTCAAGAACATACATGATTCCATCCTTATTTATATATCCGTCATATATAACATTGGTTGCTGTGTATTGAATATTTGAGCACATGCCACATACATCAGAATCATTTGTACTATCTCCACACATACACTTACCATCAGTACAACCAGTGCTTGTTCCTAGACATGTGCGCTCACCACACATGCATACACCATCTACACACTTGTTACTGAGAGATGTGCATTTGTTATTCTTACCGCACATACATTTGCCATTTACACAAGTATCTGTGGTTCCAGAACAAACATTACCACTGCCACACATACATTTACCACCAACACACCTATCTGCACTCTTACCACAAACTGTGCTTCCACACTTACAAGTACCATTTACGCATGTATCAGCAAGACCATTACACACTGGACCAGTTCCACACATACATGTATATGAACCATCAACAAGTTTACATTCTCCAGATTTATCACAAGATGGTTTGCATTTATCCTCATCACCTGAAGGTACTGGTTTAGTTGTTTTGCGTTTCGAAAGATATATTATCACTATAACTACCACTATTACTATCGTTGTAGCTATTGCAATTATTGGATAAAGATTCTCGGACATTTATTATTCAAAAATAATAAATGCTAACAAGTTGACGAGGATATTCTTGCAATCATCCGTTTATACATTTTCGCTTATCATTAAAATAATCCCACCAGAAACAGTGCCTGGAACAATCAAACTTAAACTTATCAACATTCTCACCTCTTAAAACACTTTCCTTGTACCGTTTAGTATCACTTATACATGTGCTACATGCTGGACCGTTTCCTGATCTTATAGATACAGAGCTCCACCATAACTTACCAACATTGAAACCAGACGTTATTTTTCCATTACTTTTACACCAATCGTCAAGCTGTTTATCTGTAATGTCCGATAATCCTTGTTCTTTTAATTTACGTAAAGAATACTGTTTATAATCCATTAGTTACGTTAACATCAGTTTCATTTGTATTTTTCAATTTTGTGATTCGATATCATGTGCCCATTTGTCCCGCTCTAATATTAGTTAGATCAATATTAGAACAAATTTTATACTTCCAACTTATACATCAGGTACAAGTTCGTCGTGGGCGCTAATTTTACACTTGATACCACATGCCTGTAAGTCATGCATAAGTAATACTGACGCATATGGTATTTCAACAACTCGATAATCACTCGAACCACAAATCTGACAGGTATTCAGCTTACCAAAAGAACCACAACCACATACATTCACAGTATAGTAATCACTCATCAAAAACAATCTCTCCCTTAAAAACGACGACGAATTTTGGCCGAGTAAGCAGTCCGCCTCCATTCATTTCTACCACGCACTCAGGTTGGCATTTCCTCCAACCATCACCACGTTGTCTTGTTCGACCCAACACTCAAAGTGTGGGAATGTTGGACCTTGCAAGACATACCATTTCTGGTAGGACGGACTTTACCTTAAGCCTTCATCGGGCGACCAACCCTCGGGCCCATCGACACCAAGTCTCTGAGGCCAACTTCTCAAACCGATTAGGTGATAAGTAAGAGAAACCAGCCTGCGGATTGCCCATATCCTCTAACTTTTTACTCTACCTCCAGTAGTTAACTGGAGCCATCAATAGATCACTCCATTGATTTAGTATTAGAGGCTTACAAAGGTATCATTTGTACCTTTAGCTGGGTATTCCCGCATTATCGTCGATGTAGCCTCCCACACGAGACTAGCAGGTACTTTTACATCTTTACCAACATGATAAAGATGGTTGTATACCCACTGGGGAAATGGTTGTTCTCCCCGATTCGTACCTTGATACCAGCTTCAGTGCCGCATTTCCTCAGCACATCACTAGCCCCACTCAATCGCAATGTTGACCTTGATAGATTTGAGATGTGAGATCAACAAGACTCAAGAGTAGATCCTTTCCAGGATGGAGTAGACTGTATTTTAAGCGCTCATTGGGATCGTCAATCCCTCACGCCCACAAACGTGCAGTCGTTTAACTCCTTCCATGCCTCATTGACGCGAGGTTTAGGAAAAAGTTACGGATTGACCCTACCACTCAGCTTGTTACCACCGAAATCATACGATTACGGATCCGCCGAAATCATACGATTACGAATATACCCCAAGTTGTTAACATGGGCCACTTGTAGATTTCTCTACAAGCTTGGTACTGAGTGTTTGACAGGTGTTTCCCGTAGTTGGTTTGTGTAGCCTATCACATCGTAGACTAGCGAGATTTTCGTTCGATGCTTAAAAACCAAGTATACTAATAAATGGCAACTAGAATGAAACATCAATACGAGTTTACTGTTAATTGGTTTGAATATCAGAAATCAGTTATTCAACGTATTCTACCACCCACCAATGATGAATACCATATTCTTGAGATTGGTTCATATGAAGGAAGAAGTACCGTGTATTATATTGATAACTATATTGAAAATGTAAATAGTACAATAACATCAATCGATCCGTTTTCTACGAATGATGAGTCGACACCTTTGAATGATCAAACATACCAGAGATTCCTTTTTAATGTATCGAATAGTAAGTATCCAAACAAGTTTAAGTTGTATAGAGGGTATTCATGTGATATTCTTCCCTTGTTGTTGATAACAGGAAAGCAATACGATTACATAACAATCGATGGTTCCCATTTATCAAAAGATGTTATTTATGATGCGTGTTTATCATACCGATTATTGAAACCAAACGGAGTAATATTCTTTGATGACTACTGTTCTCATATTGAAGATACCAATGTAAATATGCCGAGGAAAGCAATAGATTGTTTTCTAAAGTGTCATACAGATATGGAAGTGTTTCATCGTGGTTACCACTTAGCTGCTAGAAAGAATACAAATGCAACTCAATCATACTGTGAAAAAGATAAAAAGTAAAGCATCGAACTTCTTCTCACTGGGGCATCGAATATACCCACCATCCTTCTTTCTCAATGATACCACACTCTGATTGGCATTTCCTCCAACCGTCATTGTGTCTTTTCATTCGGCACACTGGACTATCGATATATCGATTAGACACGGATCCAGATGAGACTTGTGAAAAGCTACTTCTCAGTAGGGTTTGGATCTTACCTTAAGCCTTCATTGGGCAACCAGCCCTCGGACCCATTGACATCAGATCTCTGAGACCAACTTCTCAAACCGATTAGGTTATAAGTATGAGAAACCAGTCTGCGGATTATCCCTATCCTCTGACTTTTTACTATTCCTCCAGTAGTTAACTGGAGCCACCCTTGGATCACTCCTTGGGCTTAGTATCAGAGGCTTCCGAAGGTGCCGATCTTATTGGTTTCAAAAGAGTATCTTGTACCTTTTTATTGTATTCTTCTACCTTCTCGTCAGATAATACTTTATACTCATCTTCACCACAACATATGTTTTTGATTAGCATCAGAGCACTATCTTTGAAGTTTTTAACATCCTGTTCTGTTGATACTACCTCGTGGTTAGGTGCTATTAGATTCTCCCTATACTTAGACAGCATAACCTTTTCTAACAACTCAATCTTTTCTCCTGAGCTCATAATTACTAATTCTAATACCATATTTGGATCATCACCTCTATGTGTCTTTAATCTATCGTCTATCTTACTATTTCCACCAGTACCGGCAATACCAGGTCTAATCTTCTTTCCTGTGCAATTTTCAATCTCACATTTCACAGTATAAACATAGTAACAAGGACCGTCAAAATCTAACTTGATATAATGGTGTCTCTTTATATACTTGTTCACGGTTACAATTAGCTTCTTGTTTTTCTTACTTAGTTCTGTATTCTGAAGTATTAACTTTTGGTTAGTTTCACCTAGCTCTTCCTTCTCGATTGTTAATTTCTCACATTTTTCTTTCCAGACACCATCCAATTCTTCCTGAGGCTTTTCTTGACCAAGTGCTACCTTACCAGTGAGAGCAAGTTCATATATCCATTTCGATACTCTAACATCAAACTCTGGTGATATCCATTGTGCTAGGTTTATTGCAACCTGAGGATGACCCCAAGTTGCTCTATTCTCCCTTCCAAAGTCCTCGTATGTTAAAAGTTCACTTACGGGATAGCCCGTCGATGGAGAAAGTATTTGTAAGAATGATTGAGTTTTCTTGTTACGTTGCCAATCATTAAATTTTTTATTACCTGCTCGACACATCTGAGTTAAGTTAATCTTTCCATCATGTTCCCTTGCTTCTATCACTATGGTATTCATTGTTAGTGTGGAATCTTTGATTGAAAGACGTAGCTCTACTTCTGGTTCTGGTTTTGTTGTTTTTACATCGACGTTCTTCTTTACGGTTTTCCCAATATTCTCGATATTTTTTAATTTTGCCAGGTAGCTAGAGTGTGTACCACAATATCCATCCTCCGTGGTTGCTTTTCTGATACATGTTTTACCAGTACTTTCACCTACTTTGAAAACATATTTACAAGTGCGTTTTTCAATGGGTTTGAGTTCAATGTGTCCATCTTTGATCTTTCCAAAGTGTACCTTACAATACTTTTGTTCATTATATTCATATGCAGCTCGAAAGGTACAATTAGACCCATCCGACCTAAACCCTTGGCACTTTGGCTCTTGGTCACGTTTCTCTTTCGATCGTACATTATTACAGTCCTTACATACCTTACTTCCAGGTATGAATCGTTTACTAGGTTTCGTCTCACCACACCTTGTACATTGTATATTGATGCCTGATTCAATAATCGCCTTTGACTTCTCCCTGGTTTTTGCTCTAATTGCTTCTCTGATACCTTTATTCTTGTGATCATACTCATTATGCTTTCTATTGTGACAGTCTCTACACTGGTTTCGTATTAGACTCCAGCGTGCAGAATCCAAGCCACACGCTGTGCATACAATCGTTTCTCCTAAAGTATGTACCATTTAACTTCAGTAGCCATTTCTTTAAATACTTTTTTTTGATCGACACCTTCATCAGGACGTTCCCGCATATTGCCAACATCACCTCCCGTGTCGGAGATTAGTAAACGTTTTTACATCTTCGCATTGTTGCGTCTTATAAAGACGACCACGATGATAAAGATGGTTGTTCGTTTACTTTCAGGCAGAATTTCGCCTGCTATCGGTTGGTGGCTTAGTTGATTAATAGGTCCAAAGCTTCGACTGTTTCCAGTCCAAACACACTTACCATTTCTTCTCGTATAAAAGATACCTGATGGTACCTCAATACAATACACTCCACCTCCATATTTACTGTTTAGTCTCTTAATATATACAGTATTCCACTTGACAAGATATTCACCACCAAGATTCTTATACCACACATCTTTACCAACCAAGTCCATGGCATACTCGAAATGATATCCATTCTCACTCCCTTCCTCATTACTCCTCACCCACATTCTATGGTAAGCAGTAACACACATATCTATATCACTCGTACATATACACATCATGGTTCCTTCATACTCTGGATACTGAAATATATTTGTTGGATTTTCATACCTGAGATCATTACCAACTAACGTTGCAACCTTATCATCAAGAGTAATATCAGTTATGTTTTTCCAACCTGTTACTGTTAGTACTTCATGATACATGTCTAAACAGTGAATCTTATCTTTCACAAGGTGCTTGAGCCTCTGATAATAGACTGGACATTGGTAGATCTGAGCAACAAGCGGTTTTCCAGTTGTACCTGAAATCATAACCTCAGTACCATCACTCTTAAACCCAACACTATGTAATTGTCGTGCCAGTTCTTGTGCAATATCAACAGAGTGAGATGTGAATGGAGTTGCGTCAGGACATGCGTCTCCCTTCATGAGAGAATACTTTCCAAGAACACCCTCCATGATTAAATTAATGGTCATTCGTAGCGACCCTACCTATTTCTAGGTAGCTAGGACTTTACCTTAAGCAGCATCAGGGCTCACTACACCCATCATATGCCACCGACCTCCGTCAAGTCTCTGAGCCTTAAACCTCCTCTGTGAAATTGATCCATTAATTTAAAGGTATAAGGTAACAAGAAACGTATGGGAATAATTTACGGAAAGAAAGTACCAAAGAACAATGATATTGTTATACAGGAAGTGAAACTAGGGACACGCAAGTTACGGTTGCTTGACTACACGGCTACTAGAAATAAGGTATTGATATCACCAAGGAAACTAGATTTAGAGATGAGTATGTTTAGAAAGGAAATAAGGGATAAATTCCTAGACGGACTTGTAGCTACGTTTAATTTAGATACTACGTGTATTGCGAATTACTGGTGGGATCTAGTATACGATATTAAACCCATGAGTGATACAAGTAATGCGTACATTACTATAAACAACAAGAAACACATAACACCGAACTTTACATTTGAAACGCCAATACCAATTGCGATGGGAATGTTTACCAAGGTTGAATTACCGCCGTGTACAGTTCGAGGTGTTACTCTTCTTGAAAAGACATTGATACCAATGAAAAGCTACGAGAATGATGTACTTGAAGTACGCAATGGAATTATAACCTTTAAAAATTTGGATCAAAAATCGAGGTAGGTTTCTTGGTTGCTGATTAACTCATGCTCTTCAAGGTTTTCACGATACCCAGGCCGTTACACCTGGTGGAAATCCCATGTTACCATGAGATACCCGTACTTGAAGATTCACAATCGCTCTTTTATTTAGTGATTCGAGAGAATAGAAATAAATAAAAGAGAACTATGCTACGCATTACATTCTACTATAGAAACAATATAACATTAATCCACCAATGACAATGATGGATACAACAAACATGAGCACTGCTACCATCTTGATCTTCCTGTATAATGCTTTAGTATCATCAGTCTCATCCTTAATTGCCTTCTCCCTCTTCATCACAACAAACATAAATATAAAGTATGCGACAATAACGCATGCCAAGACAATAGATAAAGTAGTAAGTTTACAGTCCATTTATATGAGAGAAATTTTTTGAGCGATTGTTTTGAGCACTTCCAGCAATTTGGAGATCTGGCAAATAATCAACCTGTGAACAGGTTGATTATTTACTAGGGTCTAATTACTCAGACCCTCGAGCCGAATTGACTCGGTATTGCAGCAGGGTTCAGTATGAGATCAGGTACCATACCAGTCTTTGAGGAGAAGGGCATATCCTCTGGTGGAAGTAAAATAGAAATGGTTGATTTTTGAGCTGCTGTTGAGTTACCTGTCCAAACACCCTTTCCGTTTTGTCTTACGTAAAAAACGTGGTTTGGAACTTCAATACAGTGAACTGAACCCGAATACTCTATTATACGTTCACTCTGTCCATTCTGAGTGGATGTGTGTCCATGATTAACTTGTGGTGTTAACTTACTCTTCACTACAGTAACGTACCAACTATCAAAATTAGTTACTCCACTTCTACCGTTAATATGCCACTCTGTGCCTGCTGGTTTTCTAAATATCTTGTTCCCAGCCCAACCACAATGTAACGCTAATCTCATTACGTCATCAGCAAGTCTGGTTGAGGATGTATAATACATAACACATGCTTGATTTGCACCAGCATTACCATCTCCAAATATCATGGCATTCAACAAAATACGACTCTGACGTTCAGATAAAGACCACGCATACTCTGGAAGATACTTGTTACCAGCACCAACATTCAAATCAAGTAGATACCCCCATAGTGTTAGATTATGCACCACAAAGTCCTTGTTGTAACGTTTAACATTCAATCCCAATCTTACTAATACATCTCCATATTTCTTGACTTTTCGTTCTTTCTGGCACGACAGAATCGTTTTCTTTGATCGTTTTTTTTCTATTAAACATCCATCTGCTATCCAGTATCCTAGAAACTCTAACCAATCATCCATCTTGAATTCGTGATACATCTCAACATCAGGGTTCATATTCTCACCATTCTTTTTATATCGAACTCTCTTGCCTACCACCTCTTTAGCCTCTTTCAACTCAAACTCTGGGTGATCTCGTCTCTGAATATACATCTTATGGTTCATGGTTGTTGTTAACTCAACTTGTTGACTCTTTAATTCATATAGATTTGTTTTACTAACTTCGTAGTGATGAAGTACTGTTGGATTATTATACTCTATATATTGACCATCCCTCAGGGTTGCAACTGAATCTTCAAGCGTAACATCCTCCATATATACCCACCCACGTTTTGTGAGAACTTCTGTGGTTTTGGGAACCACGCAAGCCGCCTTATCACCGATCTCAGGTATTCTTACACTTCTTAATTTAACCTTTACTAGTTTATATCCGTCAAGAGTAGTTGTAACAACTACCTTATCTACGTATCCATTCTCATCCGATTTTATAGTTACACTTGCATCTGATTCTTCATTACCGGTTTTACTTACGCTAGTTACAACCTTACCCACAATAACATCCTTTTCATCTACATACACACCTTGCATAACAATACCATCGGAATCAAGCTTTGAGTAGTTATAGTACGGTTTTTGTATATCGATTGGAGGTAGCTTGATACACTCGATTGTTTTTATATTTCGTTTTGATTCTTCAACCACGAGTGTTCTATATGCAGTGCTACGAAACAAGCCTCTCTCAACAGCAGCCTTGTTGATGATGATGGAATCCTCTTGGTTCACAAACATACCAGCTTCAAACAGGCATTTCCTCCTGTATCATTAGCCACCAGAGATCGGAAACAAATATCATCCGTCAAAGATGGATTGTACAGATAATTGTAACCTAGCTCTGGTCGATATCTCTATCGGGTTTGGACTTTGTTTTGAGCCTCGGTAGAAGCCCGCGCCTGTAAAGTCTCTGAACCTTCTCCTAACCTTTAAACGATATCGTTTAAAGGTTAGGAGCTTGGCTGCCGGTTGTCCTTGCCACCAAGTTGTTACCATTGGAGACGGTCATTACCCGTGGTCCCTTATACTCTTTCGAATACAAGGTTGGTATTGGTGGATTTGCAAGTGTCAGTCAAGTGTCAGTCAAGTGTCAGTCAAGTGTCAATTTTAGTTGTGGTTTTGGTTTGATTAAGGTTGTCTGCACATCTTCATTATATTCTCTCAATTTATCTTCAGGTATAAAACTATACTCAGATTTATCTATACATAGGACTGAAATCGTCCTTTTCACTCTATCCAATAGTTCACCGACATCAACATTAGCAGAGAGAACCTCGTGGTTTGGCGCTGCAAGATAATCTCTGTATATATACTTTATATTTTCCTCTAATCGTTCTATACTTGCAAGTGAACTCGAGATAACCATTTCTAAATGCATATTAACATCGTCTCCTCTGTGGGTTCTAAGTCGATCATCTAGAACTGCCACATTTTTAGTACCTGCGATTCCTATCCTAGTTTTTGCATGCTCACCAGTCTGAAGATCTACTACTGTATATACATAATAACATGGTCCATTAATATTAAATCCAACATAGTGATGCATTTTTCTTATCTTGTTTAATGTGCAAGTAAGATTCGAAACCTTTCTGTAAAGTTTATTGTTATTCTCTGTTAGCTTATTATTCTCGGTTTTAAGTTTCTCGCATTTTTCCTTCCAAGCACTGTCAAGTTCTTCTTGTTTCTTTTCATGTCCAAGCGTTACGCTGCCTGTAAGTGCAAGTTCATATACCCATTTAGAAACTTGCACATTAAACACTGGTGAGATCCACTGAGCCGCGTTAATAGCAATTTGAGGATGAGACCATGTTGCTCTGTTTTCCGATCCCCTATTTTCGTACACTAATAAGTCTGCGGTGCAAACTTTCACCGCAGACGAAAATGCATCAAGGTATTCTTTTGTCTTCTTATTTCTAAACCATGCTTTATACTCTTTATTGCCAGCATGAAATAATTGTGTTAAATTTACTTTTCCATCTGAAGATCTATATTCCACCTTAATATTGTTTAATATTAGATTTGAATTTCTCAGTACAATTTCAGACCGATCTTCTGGTGTCTTAAGTTCATTACATGGTATCTGAATTGCAGGATCCTTCTCGCTCTTTTTATTTGTCTCTTTGGAATCAACATCGGTCTCTTCATCCGTTTTAACCACGACTAACGGTCGATGTATTCCACACCATTTACCTTCGTATATTGAAAGTGTGGAGCATCGTTTACCCTTATTTTTACCATATCTTATTATTGCTTGACATTGGTCTCCCCTCTCTTGTTTTCTTACATCCCTTTTTCTATCACGAGTTTGTTTATTTGCACATTCCCGACAAATATTTCTACCTACTCTAAACCACGTTACACGTCTCTGTTGAAGACATATCATACACTCTATTAACTTATTTGATGCCAATATAAGTTTACGTTCTTCAGCTGCTTTTTCTAGTGCCTTTGCTTTACTAGCATTAGTTTTTTCAATGTGTTTGTGAGCATATTCGACAGCCCTTTTATTGAAACATGTTCTGCACTGAAGTCTTCTTTCGTGCCATCTTTCAAAATCTTGACCACAACTAGAGCAGTTAACCATTGTCATTTCTTACAATTAGTTATCTGTTTAAATAGATTTTCTGATGAATGACACTCAACATTTGTTCTTGCGGATTGACACATGATAACAGTGCAATCCCATTCAGGACTTTCCGGACAATTTAAGCACGTAGCCCTCGTACAAAAGGACTTGCCGTGACCTTTTACGTCACGACATGGGCAAAACCAATTCACCCAGTAAGACATGCAATTGCAACAATGGCATTTACTCCAGATGGCATGTCTCGTATCTTTGTACACCTTGCCATGACTGTTGAGACGAGTTGTTTCTGTGGGTAGCACAGCATATGAGCAACAGTATCTGTTCTGGATTCGTTATTCAAAGCATAAGCACCAATAGCTTGTTTCATCATATTGGTAGAGTAAATGTTTCTTGGTGCTTGCGAATGGTCACAGAATGCAATCACGCCAGAACACACGCCTAAAATATTGATAGGATGAATCTCATAATAATCTGCTCTCTTATCATTGTAATCCATACTGATATATGATCTTTCTGCTTCATTGGTATCAATGTAAACAATATATCCATCATTAACGAGTTGATTCCAATCAGTAACATTCTCAGGATGGTTCTTTGTAAACACTGGTCTTAATAACCTTCCAGCGTCAGAGTATATATGTACGTTATTCTCAGTATCATTATACACCACACTCACATCCCTAGGTAAAGCCTTTAAAGACTTGAGGTTTCTAAACCCAGACATAAACTTCTCGTGATTATCAGTGTAACCCACAGGAGTACCGTTAACAAGAATCATGGTTGAACTTACATCACTATTAATTAATCCAAATCTATCAATAACATCACAGACAAACGATGTTGGTACGTGATTTGATACTCTAACAAGGTAACTAAAGCAAAGAGAGATGCCAGAGTATTGTCCTTCTGGTGTTTCAACAGGATCAATGAATCCGAAACTAGATTCATGAATCTGTCTAATTTTTGGATTTTTGGCCTCCTTTCCAGTTGGAATAATTAACTTCCTAAGATATGATACCATTGCAATATACGATAATCTGGAAAGGATTTGAGATACTCCCGTTCTAACATATGTGGCTGCATGTTGCGTACTCCAGTTTCCAGTTGAAAAATTATAGTTAAGCATCTGGTTGAGCTGAGGAGAACAAAGTGGTATTTTCGAAAGAGCATCCGTTCTTCTACCTAGATGCATCTCAAGATTTTTAATAAATCTCTTGAATAGATACCTAAATAAGTCACCTATCAATACACCTGTGCTTTCAACACGCCTATTAGATATGTTATCTCTATCATCCGCTTTTTGAATACCACATGAAACTAAAAGAAGTTTCCTAACCATATTACAGAGTATATTTGTGTATAGATGGATAGAGATACCGACATGTGGAAATAATTCTCGTTCTATAATCTGAGTTACGCATGCCTTTGGATTATCTGTATTTGTTATTAGGTATGTTGACATGTACTCAATCGCCTTCTCTCTTGTTATATTTCTAAAAGTATCTGGTGGGTTAAGTATAGATTGTTTAATACGAACATCATCTCTCAGTACGAGAGATGAATATGTTTCAAAGCTAACACCAAGAGCAGTAAAGAGAATATGAATGGGAAACTCCTTCTTAATATATGGTATACTACAAAATATAGTTTTGTCATTATCAATCATGATCTGAGTAAGAGTTGAGTGTCCAGTTTCATCGCTCATTGATCTCATCTCAGCCACAAAATTATACTTGATATGCGCATGTCTCTGGGTGGAGTATATATATGGTTGGTTATAGTTAATACGTACCTGAGCAACAACAACACGTTCCTTACCATTCACAATAAAATAACCACCAGGATCATTCTCACACTCGAGTGCACGAATTTGTTCCTGTCTAGAGAAACGGGATAAGTTACATCTACACGATTTAACCATGATAGGTATCTTTGTGATTGGAATCTTATAGTGAAATTTTTCATTACCATTTATACTCTCAACAAGATTAACACTGAGTGTTCCTTCATAGTTTAAGTCACGTGTTCTTGCTTCCATTGGAGTTAGAATATGTATACTTCTATCCTCTTCCACCACAGTCGGATACTCGAGAAATACATCTTTGAACGACAGTACGTATCCCAGATCTGGGATAATAATATCAGACTTATCATGAATGATCTTTTCAAGTGTATTATTCACAAAGAAGTTGTATGATTCAAGTTGAATATCTGCAAGAGAGTGTCTTGAATGATAGTCGCGAAGTATATTGATGCATGTATTTTCACTTGGCATTTTCTAAGTTGAAGCCAAATAAATCAACAAATCATTTTTGGTTTTAATAAATGAATCCGTCAAAGCCATCAAAAGGGTGGAGAGAACTCTCACCTAGACGAGGAATACAAAGAAGGGTGTTATACGATAGGTGTGGAAACGTATGTTTCCTTGATTCAAAGGGATTAGGGTTTCCAGTGTGTAGTCTAAAGAGTCCTGGTAAGAAATGCAAACCGGATTGTCGAGGTATACTTGCTGCTTATGTGAGAGGAAGACAATATAAACATGGTACTATTGCAGCACATGCACTGAAGCTGGCAAAGCAAATGAATTGTAAGTGGGCAATGTAACACGGCTTGTATTACCAATATTAGTATAGATAAACTATACTAATATTTATTGCAAACTTTCGTTCAATCACTATCGTCGTAACCACAATAACAATTGCAATTGCACATGAGACTGATAAATTTGTCAATTATCTGAGTCTTTTTGAGTCTTTTCAAGCAAAGTCTAACTAGACTACAATCCCCTCCCTTTATGGCGCGTTTTAAAACATTTTCATCACACAATTCAGAGTCCTGTTTTACTAACCAATTTATCATATTCAGAGAAAGTTGGTCACACATATTAACCATAAATTTAGGGTTGAAAAAATCGTGATATTTGGTGTAAAGATATTCAATTATCTCAGAATCAACACCATTGCACAGATTGGCTTCAAGAAATATTTCCTCAAGACAACGGTTCGAGCAAACTAAGCCAAACGAATGCAATAGTTTTACCATTTCGAAATTCCTGTCAAGTATAGCACTATCTACCATACATGGTTTCCGTTCCCAACAAAAGCCATTTCTCGTCAATTGTTTAACAATTCCAATACAACCACATTCGCACATACTCTCAAATTCTGTTTGAGAGCACTTTAGATTTGATGTAAGAGGATGGTTTTGGAACATTTCTATGAGCTGTATATGTTTATTTTCGTTTTGGTCAAAGGGATACTCGTCACTATCTTCACCCACCGTGGATACAAAATCAATTGTATCTTGATCGGGTTTGATACCATCATCTAGCATTCTCTTAACAAGCTCCAACTTACCGATTCTAATAAAAAATCTGAAGAAGTCTTGTTCTGATCCAGATGTAATGCTAGAAAGTTGCATTTGAAAGATATGTTTAGACTCTCTTTCTAATTACAATATCATTTTATGTACGAGTTATTACGTTGGGACTGATAAACATAAATCATTATTCTTTGACTAAGAATAATGACCAAATTATACAACACACCTTTCCATTAAACTCTAAGCCATGGCCATAGTCCTGGGGGATACTTGGTACAACCAGTAACCTGAAGCATACACAATTCTTCTGCTTCTTCAAGTGTAATAATATTCTTGTTCATTGCATAGTATGATTTCATAGGTGTGTATTCGTAAAGGTACTTAACCTCACACATTCTATTAACAACCTTATCCAGAGTCCAGTCCTTCCCCAGTGTACCAATAATGTACTTACCACATAATTTACTATCATATCTATAGCTCAATCCCATATCACTAAGTGCCTTTCGTAACTTTATTTCCCTATCATTTCTACTTAGCTGATAGTAAAGAACATAGTCGTCAATGTTTCTCACAAGAGGGATTTCACGGTCAATGTGCATTCTTCTACCACTATCAATCTTCATATTACTTCTAATAAGGTCAAGTGTGGTAAATCCCTTCTCGATTTGCATTTCATCACCATCATCACCATCATCACCTTTACACTCTTTACCCTTCATCAGTTTACGTATAGTCTCTAGTGTAGTAGGTACATATGGTGTGTATGGGATTTCTTTACAAACTTTAGGTATAAAGTTCTTAGTGAGAATGGTAAAGGATATAGGTGCAGATGAAGATGCAGAGAGTATAGATGCCTTGGGCATACGTACCTTCCTTACCTTGCGTTCTGGTACCTTGGCGTAGTCGAACTCGTTGAAGTTGTCGTAGTCATTCTCCGGGACGAAGTCGTAGTCGTAGTCAGTATCAATCGAATCAATCATATCGAAACACATGGTTTGATATGAGTTATGTGCAATGGCATGAAAGTATACAATAACATCAAAAATAAATCATTTTTAGTTTAAACCATATAGTTTAAACTATTATAAAGATTAAAGATTAGTTTAAACCATATAGTTTAAACTAATATTATATATAAAGATTAAAGAGAAACAAATCTATTCCAAAGGACTATCAACAGTAACTTGAACTGGTGTCAAGATAGCTGCTGCAATAATACTTGGAATACACGTTGACGGAAAGAAGCACCACATAATTGGTAACAGCAATGCAAACGGTCGGATCTTGATATCAATAGACAATCCTGGAAGTTTTGCTGATACGGTTGTACTGTCATCGATAAGTTTTGACGAGGTAGAAATCCAATCATACGCATGAAACAAGGATGGATTGTACGAAAACGTGCTTCGTGAAAAGGTAGTTGGCTTGATCTCAGGAGTCATTTCTCTTCTTAAAATCTAATCTCAAAAAAATCATTTTTTAGCTTCAATCTTTGACTCTACGTAATACTAAATAATCATGTAAAAATCTGTCCATCCGAATTTATCAAGTTCATTTAGACATTTCCTATTGCATCTCGGAGACATTTTTTCAACATTCTTTTGATATTGTATATTTTACTTCACATATACACATTCCGCACCATCCTGTATTATAGTTATCAACATACTTCTTATTAATCCAAACTGGTAAGTTTTCATTAAGAATGGGTATCGTGAGACCATCGTTTGGAGAATCAAATAGGTCAAATGTACTTATAATCTTATGGTATTCATGACTATAACATGGCTCTTGCAAATCTCCATCTATAAAATATAACTCTATTGGCAACCTACATGTTGGAAAGTATGTCTTGAGCATACCTGTAAATGGTACATTGCCTATGGAAATATTATGTATACCTGGTTTCAATCTCAACACCTCGTCGTCACAAGAATCCTTGTAGAATCCAACTCTCGTACATGAAGTCTTTTCAATAATGTTGTTCGGACAAGATGGATTATGAAGGCTTTTTCGAAAGCCTTCCGACCTAGTTTTATAGTCTGAATATGTATTATTTATTGGATCATTATAACAATCTTGCGACAAAACATACTTGTGATGGGTACTCTTCATGGCTCGTCCTGTTGAGAACTCACATGGTTTCTCGTGCATTAATCTATGATATAACTCTATGATAATAGGATACTTATATGTTATTGAAGCTTTCCAAAGCGCATCATAATCGCAATCCTGATATCTTGTTAGTAGTATACGATAAGCACTATATTCGTCTTTATTTTCGATGGCACTGACAATGTTGTCATGGTACAAAAAATATAGCATGCTATCAATAAGTTCGACAAGTATTTCATACCTTGCCGAAATGGTTTCCATTTAGCATACATTCATCCTTTAAAAATGAAAATCATTTTATTTAGTGTAATTCATTATCAAAATGTCTCGAGAACTTATTTCGTTATCAAACCATCAGATTGACCTAATGGTTTCGTATATACCAGACGGTAAAGTAAAACAAAACATTGTAAAACAACTTGAGAAGGTAAAAATATACCCTGAGAAAATTCCAAAGTTACAAGAGACTATAAAAACGATATATTATGAGTCACACGTTGAAGCTGGTGAGAATGTTGGAATTCTTGCTGCAGGTAACATTGGAGAGATTATGACACAGAAAACACTTAACTCGCTTGATGCATGTGAAAGAGTTGTTATTGAGTTAAATGGAGCGACAACTGATGTATGTATAGGTGATATTATTGATACGAACTTTAGGTTACATAAGAATAACATTGAACGGTTCGTATACCAGGAAGAAGACCCGTTTTTGGAAAAGACAATAGGATATGTAGATAGACTCAATGTTTCTAACATCTCAATGCATATTCTCAGTATGGATGAAAATGGAAATACTAAATGGAGACAGATACTTGCAATGATACGTCATCCTCTATATAATAGACTACTCAAGGTAAAGTTAAAAGACGGACGCCGAGTTAGAGCGACGTCTGCAAAATCATTCCTTGTTAAAAGGGAAGGTAAGATCGTACCTATAAATGGATCTGAGCTTAGACTGGGGGACAAACTTGTAGTAACAACTAAGTATGAGAATAACATTGTATTAACAAATAAGGTTGGTATATTCGAATTGTCTGACGTATTTGGAAGCTTTATTGGTTCGTACTTGATAAATGGCTATATTTCAGATACAGATATTATTATAACTACACGTCATCCAAAAACTATAGTGAAATTCTGTGATACAATGGCCAACACTGGAATTAAGTATCTTGCCAGCAAGAAGGGATATAAGATGAAAAGCGTTTCAAGATATGAAACTGTGATGAGTAATAGTGATGGTGAAACAGAAATACGGCTACAATCAAAAACTCTATGTGACTTTTTGAGGGACACATGTGGTTCGTATCTTGGAACAAAACATGTACCTGATTTTGCGTATAATGCGAATGATTCATTTGTCAAATCACTTCTAGCAACATGTTTCAGAAGAGAAACTATAACCGTATATTCTTCCAGACTGATAGATGGATTATCATATCTTATGACAAGGTATGATATGTATTGTATACGAAAAAAAGCATGTGACTCTTACATAATAACCATCTCTAGAAGTGATTGTGAAAAATTAAGATTGAATATTCAATATCCTTGTCAACAAGAATATACCGAGATTGATATCGCTTCTATAAAGGAGGTTCGAAGCTCAAATGGGTTTGTATATGACTTTACAGTCGCTGATACAAAAACGTTTAATATTTTATCAGGTATAGCAATGGCCGATTCATTTCACAGTAGTGGAATAAGTGTGAAGACCGTAGTTGCAGGTGTTCCGAGGTTCACGGAATTGATAAGCTCAACCAAGAAACCAAAATATACCATGTGCACAGTATACCCATCGAATCCAATCTTTGATATAGAAGACATTAGAAAAATTGGTAGACGTATTTCGGAGGTTAGATTTAGAGACCTTATTGAAAAGATAAGCATGAAGATGGATGATAATGATACAAACATAATCGAAACCTTTTGTATGATATACGATGATGATAAATTGAACTCAACATTAGAAGATAGGATTATATACAAAGTAACTTTAAAACGGAAACAATTGTACGATAGTAGAATATCTATATGTGATATTGCAACCAAGGTTAAAACATATGTTAATGACAATTACAAGTTAAATGATGACGAATATTTTGTGTGTATATGGTCTCCAATTAACCTTTCAACCATATATATATTCACAAACAACGCTAGTCTAAATCCAAAATCTCTTGGATGTATTTTGTTATATGGGATACCATGTATGAAAAATATTGAATACAAAAAGACAAGGGAATCATGGTTCATTGAGGTTGATGGATGTGATATTGATTCGATGCTTACATTAGACAATATAGATAAAACAACTGTGATGTGTAACGATATGTGGAGAATATATGAATATTTTGGTATCGAAGCTACACGCCAGTTTCTTATGGAGGAGTTTACAAATATTGTTAGTAATGATGGTACATTTGTTCATGAGGGAAATATAAAAATGCTTGTTGATGTAATGACAAGCACAGGTACAATCACATCAGTATCAAGATATTCTGTAAAAAAATCGGATACAGGTGTACTTGGAAAAGCAAGTTTTGAGGAATCGTTCTCTAATATGATTACAGGGGCGCAACAAGGTCAAACTGATAACATAGATGGTGTTAGCTCTGCTGTTATTGTTGGAAGAGGGATAGGTACTGGCACAGGTTTACCCGTGCTTATTCAAAAAATGATATAAATGATTAACTCAAATCCATTATTACCTTAATGGAATCATCCAAATTCATAATTCCTATTGAAACTATACGCGAATTGAAGACTATGGCGGAAACAGGTAAGGTTGAGTACAGTGGTGGATTCAGAGGTGATGGCAATATTTTGAGAATATGCGATGTGAATCCAGGAACAATTTTAACAGCTCCACCATCTCACAATCCATTGAGTTTTCATACACATGGATATACCAGCTATGTTAACAATGCATCAATTGCACCACCAAGTACAAATGATATTATATATTTATTAGAACGACCGTACAAATATTTTGAAATTGTAGGAACACTTGAAGGTCTTTATACTGTTATCATACCACCAGAGTTTCAGGAACTAAATCGTGTATTATTCACCCAACCTGATCAAAAGAGCGTAGAAATAATTAAAATCGTTAATGAAAGTCTAGAGACTTTGCAGAATGAATTAATACATAGTCTTTCATTACCAATGACAAAAATATCAAAGATAATGGATATGTATGTTGTGAATTCATACATTGGACACAATATAACAAGGAAAGTAGGTATAGATAAATGCATTTTCATATTTGAGGTTAAATTTATACCGTGGAACAAGATAACAAATGATATTACATTAGTAATAAATAGATTAGTTTAAAGTATATACTTTAAACTAAAAATGATTAATTTATTGATATATAACGTATAAAGTATCTCTTTCGATGAATGCTCTTTTCGATTATTCGAACCAGTTCAAGCACATTGCAGATCATGTACTTTCTAAAATGGTCTATGACGACGTGGTTGATGCAATCAAGTCTGGCGATTCAAGATCGGCTCATGCTCTCTTGGATATAGATGGCACCTACATAGGTGACGCAATTGAGTTTGGAGAAGAATCGGATGGTGAGAGTCAGCTTGAAGATGCTGCTACGATTGCCATCCGAACAGGTATGTCAGATGTATACAAGGAAATTATATCAAGAGGTATCAGAGGTATAAAAGTTTCGCACTTGTCATTTGCATGCAAAAGGTGGGATATGGATATGGTTAAGTTTTGGTTAGATAACTATAAGTGCAGTCCCGTCACATTCAATAGGATAATAGATGATATTGAAAATGGCCTTATTAGCTTAGGTGAAACGTCACAGGAAGAGTGGTTTAGGAACTTTAGCACGTTGTTAGCCGCGTTAAAAAATATAGATATAGATCCTATTCTATACCTTGATCCCGCTGGAGTAAATTCTAACGATATCATTAACCAATCAATCACATTCTCTGGTATGCAGAGAATGATGATTCAGGGTGTCATAGATAGTGATCGTCTCGATCTTGTTGAACTTGTAAATGAATATGGATGGGATTTTGGTATTAATATGAATATTGCAGCAGAGAATGGTTCTATTGATATTGTTGAGTATCTTTGGAACAATGGACACAGATTCGTTAATATAACTCTATATATTGATAAACATAAGAAGGATATGAGAAGGTGGTTAGAATCTCACGGATGCAAGTATACTATTGCGTAATATGGAAGATACAAAGATACATGAAGATAACTATTGATATCTTCATGATTGGATGATTAATACAGACTTATTTTAGTTTCGAGAGCTTTCTCTTGATACCAGATAATATTTTATCGTTTCTGGTTTGTTCTAGAATATCAAACTTCTTGATGTTAATAGTATTATCCCTTTGAGTTTCGCACGTTTCTGTAAGGTCATCAATAAGAAGAGAGTTTTTCTTATTGTACCCAGATAGTTTGTAGTATTTCCAAAGCATTCTGAGATCCTTCTTGTTCTTGTACTTCTTTTTCGACTTCTTACAATGGTAATTCCAAAACACGTAATCAAGTTTTCTATCTTCCTTCTGAAGTATAATATTCTTAACTATGAATAAAACGTAGTCTTTACTAGCCGCGCTCCATATACTCACATTAAAGTTCTTAAAAGCATAATCGAGAAACTCCTGAAGCATTGGTCTTTCAAATATTATATAATAACTATCCATATTATGAAATGTGTAATCTAATATTCGCTTACGCATGATAGCATTATCGAAAGGGAAGTCGTTTATGGGGTGAGAAGATACAAGGGTTTCGTCTATATCAAGAATAAGATTTCTGACTTTCATTTCTTATTATGAAACATACTTAAATATTCGTGTTGACAATTCATACATATAAATCCCGTGCATATGCATTGATCGCATGTGGAATGGTTACATGTCCTACACAAACTAATTTGTCTGATATATGGTGGTACATTTCTGTGACCGCAGACGTGACATCGTATTGCAACCTTTGGACTAATTCCGTCTGACCATGAAACTGTCTTTCGTGACATTTTTGATGTTTGAAGTAACAAAACAGCCTGAACTTATTCATTTTGTATATTTAAATACAACCTGATATTAATAAAGATGGAATCGAATGTTATACTTTACACATTGTTCGTTGATGCTGAACATGGATTGCATATTGATACCACGTTGACAACTATTAATCTATATGAACTTGTTGTTGAAATATGTAAGTTACTTGATGGCGACGATATCAATAGTACATTACACATGGAAAAGTTTATTGATATTCTTCATACGCTTATTGAACAAGGTAAGATTGTTATGGAATCAGGCTCACCAAACAAACCACACACTATAAAACTGTCTGAAACCGAATATGATAGATATCGCAAGTGCATACTAAGTCAAGAATGCAAAGATATTCCATTAGAAATACGTAGAGAATATGTGATTGCAAAAACAAAACGACTTGGAAAATCGATTTCGTGTGGAAAAGACGTTGGAATGTATTTCGATCTGATTAAAAGGCTGAACAATGATGGCAAAATTGTTTCATATGTACAAAGCTTTGTACAAGGTTTAAACGTGTACACTGGTTCGTATTCGTACAAATACAGAGATTTGTCTGGATAATGGTATATACTTAAACAATTCATATACTAATAAATGGATTCGAAAAAGGTATGTTTCGTCAAGGCTAATTCTAATTTCGAAATGTTTGTAAACGGGCATAGGTTACCAAGTCCAGTTATTGTTAATAACAAGTATATATTGTCTGCAGAATATGCTTGGTATATGATAGGTGAGGAAGATAGAAAAGCTTTACGTGATAAAAAGAATTCTGATCACTCAGATTATTCTGAGAAGGAGGCTGAAAAGATCAAGGATGTGTTGTCATATAGAAGTCCAACTGAAACACAGTTAAAGTGGATACTAGACTGGAATAGGTTCAAGGTTATATTTCCACAGACATTTTGGGATTTTTCACTCTTAACTGTAGATATAAAACCAGAGGGAGATGGATTCAAATATAAACTTGGAACACTATAAATAAATACTTAAACATTTGTTAATACGTATTAACAAATGGAATATATCATACACGACAATGGGGGACGTCCTTTCAAAGTGGTTATCAATGGTAACTATGTTAGCATATACAAGAGAGATCATTCTCAGATTGATTACTGGAATTATGAAGAACACCCTGTATTAAGATGCAGAGCTAATAGGATCTTCATAGATACATCTAAGAAGGCTGAACCCGAAGGTCATGCAATATTAGTTGAACTTGAGTATCTCAATGGAGATACGACATACATGACTAAAAAGATGAAGAATACACATGTGTATATGATTATAACATATGAGATTAGTATCTTTGAAACACAATCTGAAATTATCAGGTTTGAAACCGAAATATGCGGGTCTGATGTAGCTTATCCATACGCTGTTGATACTGATGGTAGATATTACATCTTGATAGAAGATACAATCGTTGATCTCAAAAATACATCCATGTGTACAGATGACAGAAAATATTTCGACGAATTTCCGTATGATGGCTTCTACAAGCTGACTAATATAAAACTACCTATTAATGATATTGAGATGTTTTATCAATGTGAAGATGGTGATACGATAGAGCTCAATGAATTGAACTATGATAGCTCAGCTCATTACGACGATATAACCATATTACGTACAAATGGAAAGAAAGAATTACTTTCTGCAAAAGATCATAAAAAACTTGTAAAAAAAGTCGGAAAGAAGATCGGTTGTAAAAGGATGAAAAGTATTGTTATTATTGGTCGAAATCATTGAGCCAAAAAATGAAATTTATAATAATGACTGATATGATAGTATCAATTATGGAAACTATTCTGACTTCAATTACAATTGCTGATGTTCTTCGTGTCATTAAAAGTTCTGAGAACTTGTCAGAGCAAAAATATCACGTTCACTTTGCTAGAAGTCATCACTCTCTTTATCGGGATTGTGAATGTACAGAGTGCGCTTACAAAACATCTTTCGATCAAATGTCTGAGATATTTGATATTGGTGTTGTTTCACGAGACTATGTATCTGGTTTCGCGTTGCTTCGTATTCTAAGGTACTTTATAGATAATAATTATGAACTGTTCGAACATGATAAAAAACATGCCACTATGGATTTGGATACGAAAACAAATTATTTTAATATTGATTTTACGATACATCGTATCATTTCACATATGGCTAGCATGGAGGATTGGGATAGAGGATGTTGGGATTTTGATGTTATGTATCAGAGTGAGTATGAATTCCAGAGTGGAAGGGTTCTTATTAACAAGACTGTATCTGATATTGATTTATGGAATATTAAAAGATTTGAACTCACAGAAAGAGTGATGCCATTTCCATCATCGTCATAGGTTTGTAGATTTATCTTATTTGTTATATTGATTAATCAATATAACAATACATCTCCATCTCCACTTTAATATCTCATCCAAAATAAGTTTGTTCTTCTTTTACCATTCAACTTGATTGGCGAATGCTGTCGAATACCTTGTGGATTTTGAGTACCAAGTACTTGGTTCCACACACTAAATGATTGATTTTGTTTTTGCATATCAAACTCGTTGCTTATTTGGCTAACAATAATTTCTATGCTTTTGTCAGCAATCATTCTCATATCATCTCTTTGACCCAGACCATCTATAATAAATCTGGAATATATGTCACCTACATTTGGAGAATGATTTTTGTATACCTCTGTTATAACATGAGCTACCTTATCGTCTGGCACGATAACATAGTAACCTCTAGTTCTCAGTGCGTTTGTAACTTGGTCAGAAACATGCTTTACCATTGCGTTCGTAAACTGTTCATATGTAGAACCATATATTCCACCATTATTTGATCCACATGGTCCATTTCCATTCTCAGAGCTACCCAGACCAACAAGCTGGGTTCTTAATTCACTCATGGCAATATTTTCCATTTATTAAAGCACTAGTTTTTTTAATATGATGCCAAGAAGTACAAGAAGTACAAGAAGTACAAGAAGTACAAGTATAATTATACCAATAAATTTACCGTTCCTAGTGTCCAGATTAAATATGTTAAATAGATTAAGGTTGGTATTTATATTTGCACAATTATATACTCTTGTAGTTGTACCATCAATAATAGAAATCCACCTTCCGTTCTCACTTACGTCATTCATACCGATCGATGGCTTTTTCGCTCTAATATATACCTTTCCAGTATTCGTATCCATGTATGTACATGTACTTGCCATACTTGTTGGTGAGATTAAAGTATCTTGTCTTGTTAATATCATGTTACCATTTCCAATTGTCTTAACATAACTAGACTCTGGAAGGTCAACATACAAGTCAAATGTTTTTGTTGGTCCTAAGAACTTGGCAACTCTACCATGAATAATGGCATACATTAAATGTCCGTCCATATTCAAAGAACAAGATTCTACATCACGAATGGTAGTCTGAGTTTCCCACTTGCCATTAACATATTCAAAGACTGTATCAGTACAAAATATTACATTACCATTTCCAGAGATTGCAAACGATCCGTTAGTGTTGGCATTCAACGATGTTTCGTTAACGTACTGTAATCCTTTCAATCTATATATAAGTACACTATTAGAAGATGGAATGGCTATAAGTGTGCCATCGTGTGATATTTCAAATGTCTTAAACGAGTATGGTGGAGGAGATTGAATTTTTTGCGAAAGCTGTAAACCATTTATACCTGATGTATATACCGATATCCCATCACTCGATAGGATACATATAACCTTTTTAGAGTCATTTATACTGAATGCTGATTTCCATATCTGATCTGCTTTTACGAGTGTAGTTGCTTTACCTGTTTTGTCATATGCATTTATACAGAGACCATTGGTAGTAAGCTCAGTAACATACACAGTACCATTATTATCAATATAACAACTATATGGCGATCCATTAATATTGTATGCGGTTGGGACACATGAAGTACATGCATCTGAACCAGAACACTCACTTGATTCATTTGAGTCGCCACATTTGCACTTTCCACCAGAACAGATTGTATATATTTCTGAACACCTTTCACCAGTACCACATACGCATTTATCGTTAACACAATTATCACTTAGCCCGTTACATACTAAATCACCGCACAAGCATTTACCATTAACACATGTTAGATTCTCCGGGCACCTTTCACCAGTTCCACACATACATTTACCACCAGAACAAGAATCAGCATACTTGCCACATTCTGGGTTTGTTCCACACATACATTTACCATCAGTACATGTATCGGACTTTCCAGAACAATTTATTGATTTTCCACACATACACTTACCATCAATACATGTATCAGTGTCACCGATACATATCGGGCCTGTTCCACACATACACTTACCGTCGGCACATGTATTTGAATTTATTCCACACACCTGATTCCCACACATACATTTACCATCAACACACTTTTCTCCTTCTAAACACTCTGACTTCATCCCACACATGCACTTCCCACCAGTACATGTATCTGATCTATCTGTACATATCGGACCTGTTCCACACATACACTTACCATTAACGTACCTATCCGAATTACCAACACACTTCTTCTCGCTTAAACACTTACCATCAGTACATGTTTCTCCTTCCAAACATTCTTGATCTGTTCCACACATACACTTTCCACCAGTACATGTATCTGATCTATCTGAACAAGCACTATTATTCCCACACATGCATTTACCATCAACACATGTGTCTGAATTTACACCACATATCTGATTCCCACACATACATTTACCATCAACGCATGATTCATCCTTCGAACACGATGGACCTGTTCCACATATACATCTATATACTTCAGATGACTTTGATTCATTGGAACTCGATAATGAAACGCATTTCCCAGATGTACCACAAGAAGGATTGCATTTATCTTTTCTTAATCTGAAATACACTATCACTATAATTGTAACTATCAATATACCAAATATACCAATGTACACGGTTTTCGATAACATTTATTGTTATCGAAAATAAGAATAGAAAACTTACTTGGTAGTTCTTTCAATCCAATTATTAAGATTGCATGTGAATTCTCGTACAAGTTTGACAAGATCGTTAATTTCTTCCTTTTTCACGTCAGGTGTAGTTACGCTTTTCGGGGATGATGGATTTGTGATTTTCGAGATAACCCAAAAGTCACTTGCAATATTAGGATCAAGAATAACCTTGTATGGCATATAGAAGTAACCACCATCTCCCCATGATGTTCCCCAGCTATTTCGAACTATGATACAACCACCATTCTTTGCATCATCATACCCAACAGCAACTACACAGTGACCTCCGAGACAATCCTCCGTTCTTATGTTTGGTATTGGCATAATACCTGTCTTTTCTACAGAGGACGTATCAAAGCTAGAGTAGACCTGGAATCCAAAAATAACAGGAAGCTTATTATACAAGGCAGTTTTTATATCGTTGAGATTTTGATTAAGAGCATAGTATGAAAGTCCTCTACAACTAATCGCCTGTTCGTAAGCTTCAGATGAGGGTTTTAGTGTAAATTTAGTAATAACATAAGGCCATAATTTTTCATCACAAACTCCATCTGCATTAACACTCTTAATACCATCTCTAATTTCAACACCAGAATCCTCTCCCACAGTACCTTCAAGAACTCTAGAGTTGTAGTATACGAAGAGTCTGGAAGGCATACCAACTAGAGGGTTAATATTTGTTTCATTGTACTGGAAACAAAAGGCAATACCATTTGAGACACATGAACCAAGCTCGCCCTGATCATACGGTTGTGGAAGTGTAACCACCTTACGCAAATCAAACGAACGTGGTAATACGTATCTGTGAAGTTTTGGAGTATACTTGATATCACGATCGTCATATCTCTGTCTTCTCCAACCCAATTTTTTCCTAATGCTATGATCCATTTTCTTTCTGTGACAAAATTCCTCTTTAAATAAATGGATTCACAAAGTACACAGACTATGATTGTTATATCTATTGTTATCTTGGTAGTCGTTATTTCTATTGTAACTATGATGGCGTATAATAGATACAAGAAACGTCACCCCAAACCTGTACCTAAACCGCAACCAATACCATCCAAACATATACCTGTTCGTAGACCACATGATAGATTAGCATATCCTCTACTATCAGGTAACGTGAACTCTGTATATGCAAATATAGAGGCACAAAAAAGTGTTGGTGGTACAGGTGGCCTATCTTGGATACTATAAATATTGATTCATAAATAATTATTTATGAATCTAAATGAAATGTTTACGAAGCAGTAATCAGAGGAATTTGTGATCGAACATCGTTATCATTATTATTACCCCAGAGTAGTTTTTGAGTCTGCATTGCATGTGCCTGAAGAATAGGAGCCAAACGCTCTCTGTCTTCGAAAGAGGCATTTTCCAAACTTAACTGTAATGTAACTTCTGCGTGCCTCATGTATTCAAGCTTCCTATTAGAAACATCACGTGCCTGGTTAGCCTTTAGCTGTTCAAGTTTAACCTTAGTTTCATGTTCATCTGCTCGTCGTTTAGTTTCGGCTTCAATTTCCATTCTAATCTTTCTAAACTGTAACTCGGTATCAAATTTATACTTCTCCAACTCTAGATATTTTTCTGCAAGTTCAGGTGTTTGAACTATGATACTAGGTATTTGTGGATATTGTTCGGACAATGCGGATGCAGGCGCAGATATATTCGAAGGCACATTAAACTTGGAAGTATTAATATGTTTATCCTTTATAGATGTAACCTTATCCAGAATTAGATTGACTTCTGGGTCATGTTTCTTTATATTCATATCTGTTAATATTTCAGTATCATCCGTTGTATTTGTCTTATCCGATGTCGATGTAGTTGTGGAATTTTTAGATTGTTTATCTTTATCAATGTGCCGAATAGGTTTTTTACCTTTTATAAACTTGAATAACATTTCCTTCATAACTTTACTATTCTTAGATCTTGATTTATATATGATACCATACGCTGAATTCTCATCAACAAAAAGAATACCTCTATCACTTTCATCCTTCACAAGAACGGTTCTCTTGTGTTCATCGTCAATATTGCGTGTTACACGTACCGGTTTACTATTTATACCAAGACAATCACATATATCGGTAACACAAAACCAATTCGAACCTCTATCTTCAAACATCTTCACAGCATGTTTGTTGTCTATGTTAATGAGCTTCGTCTCGGTTGGTACACTAGTTTCCATTTTACAGATAAATGTCTGAAGTTATATAAATCATTTTTAGAATTAAAACTTCAATGTCTCCACTAGACCTAATATGTCTCCACTAGACCTAATATGTCTCCACTAGACCTAATATGTCTCCACTAGACCTAATATGTCTCCACTAGACCTAATATGTCTCCACTAGACCTAATATGTCTCCACTAGACCTAATGGATACTAGGTGTCCTAATGGATACTAGGTGTCCTAATGGATACTAGGTGTCCTAATGGATACTAGGTGTCCTAATGGATACTAGGTGTCCTAATGGATACTAGGTGT
>Ga0172381_10000944_pt1 | contig 36062 bp, 74 predicted proteins | sample Leawel6488metaG_FD_119754 | JGI IMG/M metagenome (GOLD analysis project Ga0172381, IMG submission 119754) | Leachate microbial communities from a municipal landfill in Southern Ontario, Canada - Leachate well 64-88 metaG | ecosystem: Engineered > Solid waste > Landfill > Unclassified | place... | reverse complement strand
GTCCAATTTTGCAAATTCATTAAATTTTGTTTTCATATTTTCATTTTATTTTATCCGTTCCAAATAACATCTATTATTGATTCTATAATAGATGATTCCTCATCATTAAAATCATCATATTTTTTTACATCCATTTGACGACATATTTTAGAATTATAATCATAATTGATTGGTTTATTTAACATTCTCAAATCAAATATATCATTTATTATTTTAGTTAATGATTTTCTATTATATCTTTTACCTATACCAAAATAACTAGTTAAATATTCTATAACATCATTAGTAAAAACTGTTTTCTTATCTTTATAGTTTTCTTCATAGACCCATCTTGCTAAAAATTCAGGATCATCCCTCTGATCACCATATTGTTCAAATGTTTTTAGTTTTTTCATAATTTTATTCTCCAAGAATTTATTTGTTCAAATATTTGATCTTCATCAATCTCTTCAATTTCTATTTCTTCTTTAATAGTTTCAAGTGGAATTTCACAAAGTTTATTATATCTTAAATTAAAACCATTGTATTCAGTTGTTCCTTGTATATCCGTTTCACATTTAACATCAAAAACTATTTCATTTCCTTCCAATCTTATATCATCAACTGCATCATTTGATAAGTATTTTTCTTTTAATTCTTTTAATGCGGTTTCTAAGTCATTATTTTTTGGTTCAACTATTCGAACACTTTCGTTCATTTCATCATTTTCATCTATTGAACCATCCGCAACACTACTCATATAAGTATCAAAGTAATCAGCATATTCTTTTTCATGACCAGATTTAAAAATAGTTATAAGTCTATTATCTTTAAAATAATCACTATTCTCAAATTCTTCAACTCTTTCAGTATTCATTATGTCGCCCCAACCGTGTTCCTTCATAAATTTTCCAATCATATCATAATCCAAATTTTCATTTAGATAGAATTTTTCAATTTCTTTCAAATCTTCTAATGAATATTTATATAAGGATCTTGGCACAAGATAATCCTGTTTTAATTTCTCACTCCAATTTTGTGATAATTTTTCTATTATTTCATATTTTTGTTCTTCTTCAGTGATTTTCCTATCACTAACAAAGTACATTTCTCTATTTTCATTTAATTCATTAAATCTTTCAAGTTTCATTGTGTGTATTTATTTTTTTTATTTTCTATTATATATAAAATAAAAAAAGTGTGCCAATAGATATCGCCACACTTTTATAAGAAATGAATTTTTTTAATATTTCGCTAAAATCTTTGATATAAGTGGATTTCTAACAATATCTTCATTATCAAATTCAATTATACCTATTTCGTTCATATCAGAAAATCTCTTAACGACATCTTCTAATCCATTTGTTTTCTGAAATTTCCTATCAATTTGTTCTAAGTCACCAGACATAACAAAACGACTATTAAAACCAATTCGAGTCATAAGTGTTTTCATTTGACTTGTGGTCATATTTTGACATTCTTCTGCAATTAAAATTGCATTATCAATATTACAACCTCTTATATAGGAAAGACATAACGGTTCAATTATTTTTAATTCTTGTAATCTTTTTCTATTTTGTTTTCCAATAATTTTGTCTATAAGATAATATGTAGAAAATAAATATACTTCCATTTTATCTTCCATGTCCCCTGGAAGGAAACCAATCGAATCTTCAACATCCACTGTCGGTGTGGTTATATAAAGTTTCTGGAAGTTATTGTCTGGATTAGCTAATAATTCTAAGGCTTTTGCTAAACTACAATAACTCTTACCTGTTCCTGCTGGACCAGTAGCTATCGTGATTTCTTTAAGTCCTATTTCCGTCAATAGTTCTTTTTGTTTTTTATTTTTGCCTCTAATTAATAATTTTTTACCATATAATATTTCGGCAATTTGTTTATTGTTTAGTGGTATTTTCTTTTCCTGTCCATTTTCTAAAATGGTCATAACTTTTTTATCATAATCAATGTTTTCTTTCTTGACACCGTTACCGTTACCGTTGGTTGTACTATTTCCATTTACATTTCCATTTCCATTAACTGTTGAACCATTGATTGTAGATTTTTTCTTAGCCATAAATAATTATTATTTTTTAGTAATTTAAAAGACCCACAATAAAAGTGGGTCTTTTAAATTGACTTTTACACCTTAAAATCAAGATAGATTTTTCTATCATCTTTGATTACAGATACCACTTTTACATTTACTATATCACCTTTTTTCAAAGTTTTACCAGATTTTTCAATGTATGTGTTTTGTATAAGACCTGTTGTTTCATCATCAAGTGATATTAGAGCGCCAAAAGGTTTAACACTTCTAACTTTACCTTCTCTTACATTACCTACTCTAATTGTGTCCCATAGACTTTCTCTGAGTATTTGTGTAAGTATAATTTTATCACCTTTCAATACATCTCTAACAAAAAATGTTATTGGTGTTCCTGGTTTGATTTCGTGTAATCTTTCTTGCCATTCTGTTTGAATGTTTACTTTATGAATCATACCAGTTAAACATCCTTGGAATTCAACGAATACACCAAAATCTTTTGTTCCAGTTACAAAACCTTGATAAACTACTTCTGGTTCTTTTTTACAAATTTCTTTCACTTGTTCAATAGTTTTTTCAATAAGTGATTTAAGATATTTCTTACGTGAAACTACGTAAACTCCTTTCTCTTGTTGTAATGTTTCTAACATAACATCAATTTCTTGACCAACAAGTGCAAGTGATTGTGCTTCGGTAAGTTTATTAACACCAGCTAATGTGTTAGGCATAAATGCTGTGACGTTAATTTGATCCATTTCAATATCAAGCATGAAGCCAGCTGGAATCATTTCTTTGACAAGAACTTTAAGAGGAATGTTTTCTTTATAAAAGTCACGAAGTTTGTTCGCAACATCCATTTTGATAAGTTCTGTAATAGAACCCTTAATTTCAAAAGGATTATCATTAAATGTGGTAATCATGACATTGATTTTGTCACCCTTTTTCAGGTTTTGTACTATTTTGAGGTCTGGTGCCTTAACATCAACGAAAATAGAATCTTTGTAATTGATATCAATTACGATTTCTCTACGGTCAATTGACGAAATAATACCTTCAACAATATCTCCAACATTAATGTTTGGAATTGTTGGTAGATTGTGTAAACAATCTAAAAAGTGTTTGTACTCTGGAGTAAATGTTTTCTTATAATCTCCATTTGGTGAATATTTTAAAATTTTATCTCTATCATTCTCTAATTCATACCAAAAATCTTGATCATTTCTCACATCCAATTTCTTTCTCTCTACTACTTTACTCATAAATTTTTTTTAAATGTTAATAATTATTGTTACTGTTTCTTGTTTTTACTTCTTTTATATTGTCGACACAAAAAAAAGTTTGTTTTTGTTTTTTATTTGTTTTTGTTTTGCTACATTCTTTATATGTTACAATTATTAAAAGGTTTTAAATAAAAAAATCCAACACCGAGATATTGGATTTAAGCAAAATAAATTATTGATTAATACTCTAATTCTATCGTTTTAAAATAATTTCGTAAAACTTGTGCTTTTTCATAATCTTCATTTATTATGTAGTTCTTCATTTTTTGTATCAGTTCATCTTCAGTTTCTAAATATGAAAAGACATCATTTTTGGTTATGTCTACCGAAATTCTTCTACTTTTCTTATTATAAGATATTTCGTAATGAAGTTTTCTTTTGATTTCATCGACATCTAATTTGGGATCAATTCTGTGTAACTTTTTAAGATAATCTGAATCAGTGATTTGTTTTATAAAATCTTCACTGAACGCTTTCTTTTTTGATAGAAAATCAACAAGTTCCTCTTTTGAATCAAATAAATTTAACATTGAAATCAAATTCTTCTTAAACTTTTTTGTTGCCATAACTTTATAATTATTTTTTGGAAATTAAAGATTATCTAATCTTCCAGGTGTAAATTCAATCGGAACATCAAATATACTAGTCGATGTGTTTATATCGTCATCATTTAATTCCCATCTAATATCAATAAAATTATATCTAAAAGTTATTGTAAATAATTTTTCACCAACATCATACATTTGGTATCCTAAACGAATCTCACCTATACTCTTCAATAATATTTCTTCAAACATTATTGTATAAATAAGTGTACCATCTTTGTCTAGAATATCTAAATGAAACATTGGTATTTGTTCTTTGTGATTGTTCAAGTAAAATTCAATCAAAATTTGTAACATAATGAAATAGTTAAGATAAGAATCAACAGCCCTAAATGTAACATCCAATTCATTTGTAAATGTATCAAATACTGATTTAGAATCTTTCCAACCAACTACTTTACCTCTTCTTAAATGTTGTTCTTTATTCTCAAATGATGCACTTGGAAATACAATTTCTTTTATTGTCGAATTAATATAATCAACAACTGTATCATATGGTATAAAATTTTTCTCTAAAAGCTTATCGAATTGCTCATATAAATATGGTTCAATAAAATCTACTGGAAAATTAAATACAAATTGATTATTTTGCGATCCTATTCTCATCTCATTCTATATATTAATTTTTCAAACAAAATATTATCTAATTCCGTTTCTATCAGCAACCGCACAATTGAAGCCAACAACTCTATCTCTTAATATGTCTGGATTAACATTATTTGTTCCTGCATCTGCACCATTTACACCAAGACAAAATGGTATACTAATTACTTCTGAAACACCATTTTGGTTTCTAATGTCTTCTAATACAATAGGTGATAAATTTAATAATAAATATAAATATGTTAAACAATCACTATTACCTCCTGGTTTTTTTAACCAAATATTAACTTTTAAACTATTCAAATAACTTTCAAAAACACCAACGTCAGCATCAGCATCTAATAAGATTAATCCATTTGAATTTGGATTTTGATTTAATGTTGAGGCATTATTTGAACCAGCACTTTCTAATAATGCTGATAATTCTGTTGTTGTTAAACCAAGATCCGCAAAATCACCATAATCAACACCATTTGTGGTATTATTAGATGAATTTTCTATAAATGTGACATCATCAAAATTAACCCATTTACCAGAATATAACATAGATCTAATTCCGGTTTTTTCAGATTTTATTGTTAAATAAAAATTGAAATTGTTGGTACTTATTTTTTTAAGTGTTGGTAAATCACTTTGATCAATTCTATATACAACTACACCATTTTCAAAATCATTTTTATCGGTTTCTTTCCATATTTCTTTTTCTAAAAATTCTTCATCATTCTTGAAACTTAGTGTTAATTGTGCATTATCCAAAATTTCGGTCAAATTAAAAGGTGTAGCATTGCCATTATTATCTATTGATTTAGCAATTTCAAATTTAATTGTGTTACCAAAGGGATTAATTATTATTTCTGCTAATCCCATACTCTTATATTTATCACTTGTTGATGGTGCTGAATTTACAAGAATACCAATTCTATCACTAATAACAGGATAATTTACCTTTGTTAATGAAATGTTACTGGCTTGAATATTTGATGATAGTGCAGCATCAGTTAAATTGTTACCACCTTTAATATTATAAATTTTTGGTTTCCAAGCATTATCTAAATTAATTCTTGTTAATATTTTACCATATTTGAAAATATCTTTCGTTAATGATATTGAAGAAAATCTGTCAATTTGACTATTATCAACCAAATCAATGATTTTCATAGTTACATCAATTGATGCTGTAGTGTTCGTAAAACTTAAAACAGGTCTATACCAAAGTTTTTCAGTAAAATTCTCAGTAACAACGTATGTTTGTGTATTCATTAACACATTTTCTTCATACAAAGAAACCTCATATTCTATTTTAACTTTTCTACCCTTAGAATTCAATTCATCAACAAATTCATCCATACTTTCATTACTATCACCATAAGAACCATAAATCTCGAAATAATCGCCATTGTTTGATTTGACTACATTTGCAGCTAAATCTAAATATTCAGGTACTTTTGAAATGCTTTTAGTGAAAATATCACTCATATGATAATATGTGTTTCCTAATATTTCTTCTCTACTAACTATAAACGAAAACTCAATAAATATTGGTGATGTTTCGCTAATACCATTTGCTTGTGTTAAATTGAAATTTATGGAATTTGGTGTAGGTGTATTTGAACTTGCACTTGATGATCTTTGTTTTGAAACAGCATCTATTGATGGTATATCATAACTAAAATATTTACCCCAACTTTGTTCATCGTATAAAAATTCTTCGTTCAATGATAATTGAATATCTGATCCGACTTGTGTATCATCATATATTATAGAACTGAAATCTACAACCTTTTTATTATCATAATCATATGAATATATTCTAACATACATACCAACATAACCGTTATCTGTAAATGAATAGGTTGCAGGCAAATGTAATCTTAATTTATCATATTGTACATATGGTGTGGAATAAGTTTGTATTTTCAAATAATTATATTTATTTGTATCTATTTTCGCATATTTTTTTATAACTGGGTCAATAACAAATACAGAATTTTCTAATCTATTGTAACCTGACATCGACATAAACCCTCTTTTATCTGAAACTAAGTCATTTACGACTTGATATTCTTCTGATTTTAAGTTAGTTGTGTCATATAACCATTCTAATAAAACATCTTGATGTAATTTTATAAATTTTGAGGAATTTGCCATTTTTTATGTTATGTAATTTTAATTTATATATTAAAAGAAACTTACTGAAATCTTTTTTTTATTAAAACTTTGCTGTATATTTGCATCAAGTTTATCTAAAATCTAATTATGAAAAAATTATCTGAAAAATTATTTGAAATGTCATTCTGGAAAATATTTCTTATTTCTTTACCAATATTTACACTTATGTGTTTTATATTTGGTTTATTGTTTGATGTCTTTGCTGGTGATGTTGATAAAGTGATATTGATTGCTTTATTCTTTGGTATTGTGTTCAGTTTAGTACTTGCAAGTATGATAAGTCTTGTAAAATCTGGTGAAAAAGTATATAGATTTGCTGACGATATTGAAAAAATGATTCGAGACAATGAAGATAAAGATGAAGTTGTCAAAAAATTGTTTGAATTAGATAAAATGGCATTTCATTCTACTATGAGTAGTAGAGTTAGAGAATTAGGTAAAATGGCTGAAATCAAATATGACATTAAAATATTAAAAAACTAATGAATAGAAAACATTTAGAATATTGGGAAACACTCTGTCCTATTGCGGATGCAGAAATAGACAATTATATTAGATTGTTATTGAAAGGTGAAAAAACTATAAAAGAAGTATTTCAGAGAATAAAAGAAATTGAATTAGACTCTGAAAATTTTGATGCTGATATTTGTAAAGAAACCATCAATAAAGTATTTGATTTTGTGAAAGAAAATACAGATATATCCGTGTTGGATATTGCTGAAGCGTATCATCAAGTAGAAGAAGAAAATGATTTGTTAGAAGATTTAGAAGTTGTAAAAGAAAAAACATTAATCTCACACAACGGTTTTTTGAGAAGTGCAAAACGTTTTGAAAAAATTGCATTGCGAACAATTGATAGTTGGTCTGATGATAAATCATTCAAAGAAAGATTTGATAGTGAAGTTATTTACATAGTTAAAAAATCTATTGAAAAACTTATCAAAACTCATAAATCTAAACCATTTAAGAGAAAATCTGCTTTCACAGAAAGTATTACCGTTTTTAGAATTTGTGATGATGTTATGAAAGATATTAGAATATCTTATACTTTAAGTGATGACAAATTAACGTTCAAATTATTAACAAGAACAAAAAGTAGATTCAAAAGGAAATGTCAATTTATTTTAAATATAAACTAATAAACTGAAAGAAATGACAGCAATTTATATCACAGTACCAATTTTAATACTCATTGTATTTTTAATAGTCAAAAGAAACAAGAAAAAGAAAATAGAATATGCTGAATGGCTCATCGAAATAACCCAATGGGAAATTGGTGATATTGTTGAGATACATGAATTTGCTGAAAAACCTTATTATTGTGTTGAAAGAAATGAAAAAGTAACATCAACGTCATATTATAATTATGCCAAAGAATGTTATTTAAAACGTTATCCTAATCAACATGTAAATGCGTTTGTTGAATTAGTGAAATGGAATGAAACTGATTGTATTATTAGAGGTTTCGGCACCACTAATGTATATCATATGTCCACGAAATTTATTAATAAAAATATTTCTTATATCAAAAGGAAATTAGATAAAGGTATGGATACATTTGTTTTAAGTAAAAAAGATAAAATTCAACAGTTGAGAAATAAAAAATTAATAAGAATATTAAATCAAGAATAAGTTATGAAAAGAAAAGTTATGAAAAGAAAAAAATTGTTATATATACTCGGTGCTATTTTATCGTTACCAGGTGGTTGTTTGTTGAGTGGTTATGGTTTACAAGAGTCAGAAACAATCATTGCCGTAATTGGTTTCTGTGTTTTATTATTCTCATTGTTTTGTGGATATAAATTAGATCGGTACAATGATGAAATTGGAGTATTATGAATACCGAATATTATGAATATGACGGAGTTATATACAGACGTATAAAACTAAATGATATTTGGTCTTGGTATAAACGAACAGAGAAATATAATTCAAGATTAAAATATTATGTTAAAACCTGGGAATCATTCAAACCATCTGAAATGATGGAAAAAACATATCTGAGAGGTAAAAAATTAGAAAGAATATTAGGAGAAGAATAAAAATATGGAAAATAAGCAATTAAACATAGTTAATCAATCGGAAATAGTGAAACAAAGACTTCAGTATCATTTCGCAAAAACCGATGGCACTTGGAACGTACCAAAAGATATGCCATTTATGAAAGAATTTTTAAATGAGGTGAAAAAGTTGTGCGAAATGATGCCGCAATCAGAGAACTAAAAATAAAAAAGCCAATCATTGATTGGCTTTTTTGTGTTTAATGTCATTTATTTTATCTTTTATAATTCTTCTGAATCTTTAAAGATATTATCGTAGCTTTCACTACAAGTTTTTGTTGTTGTTCTGTAAAGTTTAGTTGCTTTACTGATACTTGAATAAGCAACTGTTACTCCTTCAGCATCAGCTGACCAATTCATTGATTTACCTGCTTTAATACCCATACCATCTGCTGTTAAAATTGCATCTTGATTTGCTGCTAAAAATATAAAATCCCAATTAAATTCTTCTTCCATTTCAGTAATCATATTCTTAATTAAACCTTGATGATATTTTTTTGATGAATTTTCTTCACCATCAGTTAGTATAACGACTAAGGTCTTATCAAATCTGTAGTCTGGTGTTTCTGCCAACTTATCTAATTCGTTATCAATTGACATACCAATTGCATCATATAATGCGGTTCCTCCACCTGGATAGTATTCTTTACTAGTTAATGGTTTAATTTTTTGAATATCTTTACTATCTACAATTTTTTTAAAATTTGTATCAAATAAAAGAATATCTATGTTAGCTATTCCATCAACTTCTTGTTGTTCTTTTAAGAAAGTATTAAAACCTCCTATTGCATCATTTATAATTCCGTACATGGAACCAGATGCATCTAATATACATATAATTTTTGTTTTCATAATATTACTTATATTTTTATAGAGTTTCGCCACATTTTGGGCAAAATTTCCAAGTTGATTTTCTAATTCTGTAACCACATTCAGTACAATAATTTCTAATTTCTGTAATGTTTGTTGTTGGTTTTGCTGAGTTAGGTTTCATTTGATAAGTAATTGTATGAAACGGTATAGTAACAAATTCAGCATCAACTGTTTTAATTTCTTGTGATGATTCTGGTCCTTTTTCAATTCTTCCTGTTTCGACTTTTTCTGTTATAGGTGCCCATTTAGTTGTATCTGAACGTTTTGAAAGTTTGTGTGATGTTGATGGTTCAAAACAATTAACAGAATCAGAAAAACCAATATTATCAGTTGTTACATTACCCATACCACCGATATTACCTAATGTACTATAATCCATTTCCGTAGTATAAGTTCCTGATGGAGTCCAATTTTGGGTATTACTATAATAACAATGCCTATAATTGTTATATGAAATGCCTTTTTAGATATTTGTGGAGTCCAAACATATTTGATTTGTGGTCTTCTAACCAGAATAAAGTGTTAAATGGTGAGTATAAATATCAAAATAATAATTTACAAGATAATATCGAAAATGAAGTTAGTTTTGATTGTGATAAATATTTTTTAATTAATTCAAATTATTTGCAATTATTAAACGACAAATTTTTGTAATATTTTAAGTTTATTTTATGAAATAAATAACATCTTTGTATCAAATTGTAAATATATAATTATGAACAAAAATTAATAAAAATATTATGAAAAGTAAAAAAAGTAAATGGGCAGATTTAGAAAGTAAACGAAGTATCTTTATAGAAATAGGATTAATATTATCTTTATGTATATGTCTTGTGGCATTTGAATGGTCTACGCCAGAAATATCAACATCAAGTTTAGGTGATTTAGAAATGACAACAGAATTTGAACAAGAAATTCTAAACACTTATGTAAAACCACCAGACAAAGTTGATGTCAAACCAGATATGATTATCGAAGAATTGATAATCGTTGATGATAAAACTGAGGTTGAATCAATAAAATTTGATAGTGATGTTAAGGAAAAAAATGATATTAAAATTGTTTTAACGACAACAACAGATATTCCTGAAGAAATAATTGAAGTTATTGAGTTTTTCAAAGTAGAACAAAAACCTATTTTTCCAGGTGGTGATGAAGAACTGTTAAAGTATATTACTTCTCACACAAAATATCCAGAGATACCAAAAGAAAATAATATACAAGGTAAGGTCTATGTTCAATTTATTATTGGAGTTGATGGTAAAGTATCTAATTGTGTGATTGTACAAGGAGTCGATCCTTACCTTGATGCTGAAGCATTACGAGTTGTTAGTACATTACCAAATTGGACACCAGGAAAACAACGTGGTAAACCAGTACCAGTATCTTTTATCATACCTATAAGTTTCAAGATGATTTAATAAAAAAAAGCCAATCAATGATTGGCTTTTTTTAATTTTTTTAAGATTATAAGTTTATTATAATTCTTTGTATCTGAACACTATCTTCGGTTTCGATTCTAATAAAATAAGTTCCGCTTTCCATATTTTCAATAGGAATACTTATAACAGAACCAATAGAACCTCTATTTTTTCCAGTTTCTATAACAACTTGAGAATTACTATCAATTATTTTAACATTTTCGATTGTGGTATTGACAACAAATGTGATGTTAATGTTTTCTAATGTGGTGTTTGTAGTTACTTCAAACTTTTTTGAGTTTGTTTTATTATCGCCATCTTTATCGTGGTCTATGAATGATGATGCCATTAAAACATTCATGAATGTGAGTGCGATTAGTATTGTTAAAAGTTTTTTCATATTGTTGTATATATATAAAATTATTATTTTTGTTTTACAAATATAAGTAAAATTTTCGAAAATAAAAATTATATTATTCTTTCAAATTTTTTTTCTCGATAATATCTTTTTAATTCTGTTTCAAGTTCTTTTTCATGTCTATTATTAATCATATATCCTTCTGAACTTGAGAAATCATAACCCCAATATACAACAGAACCATCACTAAAAATTTCTTTTGTGTATTGGGTTTCATTATGTATAAAAATAATTATTTTCCTATCGTCATAAATTTTTTCCTTATATTCTGTTATCACTTTGGTACAAATTATTTTTTGAAATGAAATCTATTACATTTTCATCAACGTATTTTTTTAATTCCTCTTTAACTAAACCAGGAAATTTTGACGATAAATCTTTCAATAAATTTCGTACTAATGTTGAACTAACTTCAATGATGTTATTTTCTTCTTTATTCAGATATATGTGTGGTTTTTGTAAATACCAATCTACTTTTTCATCAATTTCATAACCTTTTCTAGGTATCACTACAAATTTCATCATTTTTTCTAAATGTTCATAATTAACCCATTTATGAAAAGTGTTGGCATTATCCAAACCCATTATAAAAGAAAAATCAAAGTTCTCATATTCAGGATCATTTTTCAACTGTTTAACTAACTTAAAAGTTTCACCAGCCAATTCATACCTAATTTCATAATCAAAGACTTTAATTCTAGCATCAACTTTAGCTGCCAATTCACACATAGCTAATCTTTTCTCGGATGATTCCATATGTTTATTATACATATGTTTATATGCGGGCATTAACCAAACTTCATCAAAATAACCTGAAGTATTCAAAACAAATTGTGCAGATTGTATATGACCATTTGTAATTGGATTAAAAGCACCACCATAAATAGCAATTCTTTTCTTTCTACCTAGTGATCTATATTGGTCTTTTCTTCGTATAAGTTTCTCCAAATTACTATCAATCAGTTCATTAACATCCCACTCTGATTCATTTGCTAATTGAATAAGTGTAGTCAATAAGTCACCAGTACATTCTTTCAACTCTTTAACACCTGTATTTCTCATTAACTTAAAGAATTGTTTTTGTAAATCCTCTAATCTCTCAGTTTGTGGGGTGTACCCGAACACATCTTGATATACATCGTTTATTTTCTTCTGTTTGTCTTTCATAATGTTTTCAATTTTTCACTCATTTCAATAAATATATCGTAATAATTTTTTGGTTTGCAATCAACATCACCATAAATCTTTTTCTTCATTTCGTTCATTGAAGAATAATTAATTATTTTTCCATTTTCTTTGATTTGTATGCCGAAATCTAAAATTCTTAACGCATGAAAAATATTCTTCTTAACATATTCATCGTTGTCATCACCATAAGCCATTTTAGCGTTATGCCAAGAACCAGATGCTGTTGATATAATGTTCTTAACAAGATAGTGTTTATTTATTTCACCCATCTTAAAATTCATAGTCTTTTTAATTATCTTTTCTTCAGGTAAGAATATACATTCTAAGGCTGGTATTTGATAGTTATTTATTGCATCAAGAAAACCACCTCTACCATAGCAAGTACCTTGTATTTGTCTATCGTAAGATGATATAGCGTTATCTTTGAATGAGCCAGAAGGTAACATTGATTTCTTATATACTATAATAAAATCATCGTCTGAATATTCATCATTACTACCATATATTTTAGATCCATATGGATATATGTTTAATATATCTTTCAAATCTATTCTTAATGCTTTACAAATTTCTTCCGCAGTCTTAACCATAATCTTTTAATTTTTGAATATAAACTTTCGTTTAATACTCTATTTAATTTTTGTTCTCTTCGTAATTTTTTAATTTTCCATGTGCTTTCATTAGATAAAAAAACTTTTTCACCAGATTTGATTGATTTCACTATATTTTTTCTATCAATTAGATTACTCATGATTATTTCAATACATCGAGTTTTTATGTTTTTTCTAAACATTTATAATTTTCTATTTGTGTAAAGATACTATAATTTTTTGAGAGAAAAAAAATCTATATGAACTTCACCACTTTCTCGTGATGGTGTGATCAATAAATAAATTTTAGTTTTTAATTTTCTTTTAATTAAACACCAAATAAAACCCCAACCTAATTCAGATATTTGCATTTGGTCATCTTTATTTTCTGTTTTCCAGGATAAAATATTACGCCTTGGTAATATATTTGTCTTTGTTAAATCTGTCTTATATTTTCTTTTAACTATCATTTGTTATTATTTTTAGTTTTTGTTTATAGTTGGTGATATTGTTTTTGTTTTTTAATATATAAGTTCAATGAAAAAATTTGAAAATTACATAAAAGAACAAAATGAATCAATAGAATGTATTATTAATAAGGTCGAATTGATGAATGAACATGATTGTGGTTGGGATACTTTTGTTGATAAACAGAAAATGGGTGATTGTCAAAGTATAGTTTCTTCTATAATGATGTTAAATATACCTGGTGTTGAAAAACATTTTGGTGAAATACAAATTTTAGAATATACAGATGAAGAATATGAACATAAAATAATGACACATCATTGGATTACATATAATGGAGATGTTTTAGAATTTTCTAAAGGCACACTGAAAGATTTCGTTTATTTTTACGATGAATATAGTGTTAATAATGATGGTGAAATTGATTATGATTTTAATAATATAACAATTTAATAATGAGATACTTACAAACATATGAAAATTTTGGTGAATTATCAATTGAACTATGTGATTGGTCATATCCTGTTAAACTTGGTAAAACTAATGAAGATGGTTTTTTCATAGAAGAAATAGAATTATTACCAATTACAGAATTAGAAGCATTTAACATATTTTATGGTTCTGATGAACAAGAATATATAAAAGATAATGATGAACAAGAAGTTAAAGAAATAATAAAAACAATTACATAATGATTACATAATGAGATACTTAGACAACTATAATATATTTGAAGTGTTAAAAGGTAAAGAATATGGTAGGAGATTAAATCCAGATGATTTACAACAATATTTAGATAGATTTTGTAAAGATTTTTCTTGGGATGATAAACCTATATATAGAGGTATTCATAATACCGAAACAATTAGATTAAGTGATGTTATGTTGTATAATCCTAAAGCAATTGATAGGATATCAGCAAACACAAAAAATTATTATACACTTTTATTTGATAATTCACCATATAGGAATGGATATCCTAAAAGGAGTAAATCTTTAATGTTCAACATCCCGATATACAGCCGAAGATTTTGGTGGAAAAGCTTACAGAGTTATTCCTTTTGATGGTGCTAAAATTGCTGTTTGTAATTCTGCTGATTTTTGGCTATCTTTTCCAAAATTAAATGGTCAGACATTAGATGCTTTTAATTCTACTTTAAATTTTATGTATGAACTATTAACTGGTAAAGAATTACAGGAAAAATATCATATCTTAGTGAGACAAATAGAAGAAATGTTGCCATTATATAATGAATTAACTGAAGAAAATTTTAAAATTTTGAAAAAGAATTATAAATCAAAATCGGTACTGTGGTATTTTACATGGGATGAGATAAAAATTTTACCAAAAACATTAGATGGTTATTTTAAATTATTAGATCCTAAAGAAAATAATATCAAGTTATATGATTATAATGAATATAAAAATAGTAATTTCCTAGAAAAAAGTAGTCAAGGAAACGAAGTTTGGACAGATTCTAAATCAATATTAGTTGAGTTAAATTCTATGTATTCGAAAAACATAATGATTAGATAATGAAATACTTACATACATATGAAAATTGGTCAAAACAAGATAGAATTCGACAAATAAAACTTGATGAAACTATACGTGTTTATGAAGATGATGACTTATTGGTGATTATTCCTAAAACATTAGACTCGGCTTGTTTATATGGTAAAGGTACTCATTGGTGTTATGTCTCTGATGGTGAATTGAATATGGTTAAAAGAGGTGAATTAAAAGAAGAAGATACTGTATTTGGTGGATATAATGAATAACCAACATTTTTAATTTAATATATAGAACAATATGAAATACTTAGAAAAATATAATATATTTGAAGGTAAAGAAGAAGATAAAGCTTTAGCAAAAATTCAAAAATTCTTTAAAGATGATTTTGTTGCAAAAAAAGCGGTAGACTTAAGTCCTAAATTATCTGTTTGGATAATTAATCAATTCATGAATAAATTTATAGAAGAAATTTCTGATAATAGAATAGGTGCTGAAATGGAATTAGTATCTAAAAAAGATATAGAAAATTATTTTAAAACTGGCAATTCAAATATAGAAATAAAAAAACTTGTTTCTGCAAAATGGAATAATTATTATAGTTCTAAATTTCAATACATACTTGATTGGGTTAACTCATTCGATATATCAATAGAAGATAAAAAGAACTTCACTAAATTAACATTTGATGAAGCATATAAAAAATCAAAAAAATGGCATAATTCATTAAAAGCTGGTGATGTAATTAAAGATGAACACGGTGATGTTCTCATGACTTTTCCAGATGGTTTTTATTGGATTGATTTAGGGTGCACCTATGATAGGGCTGAGGCAGACGCTATGGGTCATTGTGGTAACACAAATAAGGGTGATACATTATATTCTTTAAGAGATAGAAATAAGTCGCCACACGTTACAGCTGCAATCGATGAAAGTAATGGTATCGTTTATCAAATGAAAGGTAGAAACAATAAAAAACCAATAAAAAAATATCATTTATATATTGTTGCACTTTTAGGTAATGATAATTTAAAGTATCCTCTAAAGGGATTTGGTGCTGAATATGATAAAGATAATGATTTTAGTCCAAATGATTTAGATTATAAGCTGTTGTCAGAATTAAAAGAAAAAAGACCAAATATTGATACACCAGTTCATACACCAGAAGAAATATCAACTATGTTTGACGATGCGATAGAGTCAAATTATATGGGAAAATCCGAAACCGAATATGCCTTTAGATTAGTTGAATGGTGTTATAGTGTTTCAGATATAAAGAAAGTTATATATTGTATAAAAGATAATGATTGGACTTTATTTGATATTCTTTGTGCTGAATATCCTGAAAAAATAGAAAAAGATACACCTAGATTTAAAAATAAATTTGAAGAAGAAGAAAAAGTAGGTAAAATCTTGATTGATTTAGCAGCTAGTTATATTGATGCCAATGAAATTGCAGATAAATATAACATAGAATTACCGAAAACAAAAAATACACCTTCTAGTAAATGGATTGAAATTTATAAATATATTGGTAATGATGGTCTAGAAAATGAACTGAAGGATGCTAGTGTTTGGCATAAATTTCAACCTATATTAGACGAAAAATGGAAAGATGAATTTGTTACTCGACCATATTATTATGATAGTAAAATGATTAAAATAAATTATGAAGATGTTTTAGATCATTTCTTCGATTATGATGAAAAGCAGGTTTGGCAAGGATTAAACGATTTGTTCAACGGTCAAGATGATAATGATAATTATCATGAAGAGATATGGGGTGTTTTTGATGAATGGGATTTAGTTAGTGAAATAAAAAGTAAATTAACAACAAAAGATATGGAAGAAGAACTCGAAAATATGCAATGGTATCAATATGTTGGTGATGATGCTTGGTAATTATTAAAGAATTCTATTGATTTTTTTCTCTCTCAAATGATATTTAAATCATGAAAGATTAATAATATACTTCATTAATAGATTCTATGTCAATGAATTTATTTCTTGTCATATAATTATCATCAAAAGTACAACATACATAACTTTTTTGTATAGTAAAATCAAAATAATATTCTATATGGTTAATATAGAATATAACAAACTCACAATTCTGTTTAACTCCCACAAACTCATATTGATTGAGCCAATTACATATAATATCTCGATTTATTTCAAATTGCTGGCTATGAAAAATGTTATTGTTCATCTATGAATTTTTCATCTGTTGAATAACAATCTAAAATCATATCCATTAAGACAGAAAACTCCTTATGACCCTTATAGTTATATACTTCTTTACCATTGTTATATATTTGAATAAATGGAAATTTTCTAATCTTACAAGAATCCGCCAATTTTTTGTTAATATCACTATCACTATTCAGATTAATCTTTATTATTCTAATCTTATCTTTTAGTGTCTCTTTCAATTTATCAAAAACTTCTAATTGTTCGTCAATCGTTTCATCCCGTTCATCATCAAAACCCCAAATATTGTTTTCATACCAATAAACAATTAGTGGTATTTTAGATTTTAGTATGTTATCAAAACTTCCTTTCATCTAATTACTATATTTTTCAACTAAATTTATCAAAGTTTCTTTTGAACGAACACCAGTTTCCCGATATATTCCCTCACCATTTTTAAATATCATTATAGTAGGTATACTTCTTATTTGATATTCTATCGTTAAATCAGGATTCTCGTCTGTATCAATCTTAATAATCTTTACCCTGTCTCCTAATTCTTGTTTTAATTGTTCTAGTATTGGAACCATTGCCTTGCAAGGTCCACACCATTCTGCATACCAATCAACTATTACTGGTACATCAGATTTTATTAATTCGTTAAAATTTTTCATCATCTTTTTTATATTTTTTTCTTAGCCATACATACATGTTATCACCAACAACACTATCAGAAACACCCCACCTAATCGCCTCTGATTTAATATCATCAGGAAACATTTCCCAATATGCCAATATTTCTTCATTAGTCAAATCTTCTTCATCTAAATCGTTCTGGTCGTTAATTTCCATCTTTTATATTATTTTATATAACTATTTTTTATAAATGTTTTTAATCTTTATGAAGTATTCTTTTTAATTTCATTTTTCTGTGCAACTTCACATTATAGTTATCACGATTCTCTTCTTCATAACGGTGTTCTATATAATCATGTAAATATATAGCACAACCTTCTTTTCTCTTGATTTCCAGACACTTATCACAAATTGCAATCAAATAAACATCACCATCTTTATCAGAACCATATCCAGCATAAATTTCTTGAATGTTCATTTAATATCCTTTCAATTTTTTTCTCCCTCAATGTTTTACTTCTATATAACTCACAGTAACCATGTTTGTCCTCAAAAACTGTACCTCTCCTATTATCTTCCATATAGTGCTCAGCAATACAAGCATATAAACCAGATTCTTCCATACATGAACCCTTATTAATTTGATTCCAAGGATGCTTACTCAATGTTATCAGATTTAGGCAATTACAACAACACTCACCTGTATCTGCCCAACCATATTCACAAAATTTCCATTCCCAACTCATAACTTAATATTTCTTTCTAATTTCTTTTCTCTTATAATTCTAATGTCAGCTTCAAAACCCTTTAAAATAATATCACCATTTTCATTGACTAAACAATCATTTTCACAAAAAGGATGAGTCGATTTCCAACCAACTGTCGAAACCATAACAGCATTCCATTTGTTAGATTCCATATTAGATATTAAAATCCTATCAGCAGGATCCTTCCTGTTCTTTATATCCGATAACAACTCAACCTTATTGTGCGGTAAATAATAATTAACATCATCAACACTAAAACAATATGGACTAGCATTATGCCTCTCAATAATATTTTTAGATTCCATGGTAGCCTTTGATATGATTTCTCCTATATCATTACCTTCTATTTCTATCGTTGTTGATTCACTCACAAACGTCCCAGGTGAATAATACGTTATTTTCTTTTTCATAATCTTCTTTTAAATTCCTAATATTCTTATTAACTTTTTCTCTCTTTTTATTCTACTTAATTCTAATTTCCAAATACTTTCCAATTCTGTTCTTGGTAAACCTTGACCATAAAACTCCCGATGCGGTTGCCAAATCACATTATTTCCGTATCTAAATTCTACACGATGATAAATAATTCCTTTAATTTCCATCCGAGTATTTATTTCATAGTCATCAACATTATGTGATAATATCTTCATTCAATATCCTTTCTAATTTATGTTCCCTCATAAATATCTTATAATCATCTTCCAACACAAACCTCTGCATCCAATCAGTATGTGAGCAAACTAATGATGTATGAGTATAATTATATGTTCTATTAAATTCAATTGTACCTAAATATCTTTTTTCAACACCACACACAGTTGTAATGTAACCATCAGGATAATAAGATTCTATCCAACTATTCATCCAAATACCTTCAGGTTTAATCTTCTTAATCTCATATACTTCACCAAATATAGCCATTGATGCTAATGATATTATTGTCGAATTTACACACACAACCTTATCACCAACTTTTAACTTAGAATAATCATAACCATCCGTATCAATCCAAAACTTATTAACACTACTATATTTAATTATCTTCATTTTCTTTATAAATTATCCGTTCCAATTTTCTTTCTCGTTCATATCTATTTATATATTCAACAGGAACTTTTGTTGCCTTAAAATATTTAACCCTCATATTTATTGAGTAAAAATCAATATCATTTATGTCAGACTGAAACTCTGAATAATTGCAACCACTATAATATATCCTTTGAAATAAATCACCAACACTATTATAAACATTAACCTTGAAACTAAAACTATCCATATGTAATGTGTTTAACTTATTAAACACATCTATATCACAATCAAAACTAAACAAATCATCATCATATTTTAATAATGCAACCAAATGCGTTTCCCCATTTATTTTAATATCCATCTCATATTTGTTCACATATTGTTGAGTTGATGATATTACATATTTACTTATATTTGTAAAATGTGGTAAACTCATTTTATTATCCTCTCTAATTTCTGTGTACGCATATAATCACTATAATCTGACTCCAATGTTGATGGTCGCAACTCAACTCTAAACGTCTCATCACACTTTACCCATTTAATTGAACTCCCAGTTGTGCCACAATTTTCCCAACGAAGTTCATTATCATCAAAAATCCTCCTTACATAATATTTCTTATTATCCAATTCTATCTCGAAATATAGATATTTTCCCAATAACTTCAAACAATTCCCCATTTATTTTATATTCCAATTGTGTTTTTTAATATCCTCTCCAACTTCTTTTCTCTGAATTTTAATAACTTATTAATATCTTCTATTGTATATATATGTCTATATATTTTAGTACTATTTTCATAGTAACATAAAAATATCAACTCATTCGTATCCACCCTCTTAGCAACTTTTATATCATAAAAACCATACTTGTTTTTAGTATATGATTTCATCAAATCACTATATTTCCAAATATCAACCATTCAAAATTCTTTTTAATTTTTCTTCTCTATCAAAATTCTTATCATAACACTTAACAAACAAATATTCCGAACCCGTACATGATAAAACTCGTAATATCTTAGCCTTTGTATCATAAAAATATGGTATATGTAAATATTCATCCGAAACATTAAGAATAAATTCAACATCAATATAATACTCATTTGTATCTTTAGTTGATATCTTTAACTCCTTAAATTTCATTTAAAACCCTTTCCAATTTTATTTGCCTTAAATATTTATTGAAATTCTCATTACCATAACCATTTTTTACCAATATTGAAAAACATTCATAAAAATTACACTCTAATGGAATACCACCATTAACATACAATTTAACAATATCCGTCCGGTCCACATTATCTTCATACCAGTAAACCTCCTGCCTTAAAATACCCTTGCGAATTATATAAGATATTCCAATACCTTCATATTGATGATAATAATACATAGAACCACAAGACATATACGAATAACTAACATATCCTAATTCAATCAGTTTTTCTAAAAATTCTTCTCTGTTCATTTTAATATCCGTTTCAATTTCTTTTCTCGTTTATACCATTTCCAATAATCACTTTCTCATATTGTTCTTCAGATTTAATTCTAATATATGTATAATTAGTTGCACCACACTCACATACATATTGAATAGGAATACCAGCATATGTACCTTGATTATCTTCACCAGGTCTTAAACAATCTTTACAATACCAAAATTTAATCATTTATATGACATTTTCATTTAAAATGCTATTAATACTGTAACAACCAAACCAGTACTTAAAATAAGTGTCGAAACCATACCCAATGAATTCGGCTTTTTAAGTGGTGGATATCCAAAACCAGGACTCTGATTCTGATTCTGAATATTAGACCAATAATTAGGATTCGATTCTTTCCATTTCTGATTTCTAATACAATACTCAGTAATAACAAAACTATTCAATAACACATAACCAATCACAACACCAACCTTTGTTGAATTATCTTTATTAGAAAAATTTCCCATTCCTGTCAAAACTGATGATAATTCATTCGATTGAACAATCACCACAGATTTATCCTGATTAAAACTCCTAAAACAAACTTCCGTTTGTGAAAAACTAATACTTGATATTAATACAAATATCATAATTAAATACTTCTTCATACCTACTATTTTTTTAATTTTTATTAATTCTCCTAATATACAAAATCCTTTCCAATTTCTCACGCCTAGTGTCAGTGAAAAAATTCAACCATTCACCATTAACTAAATGTTCAATATTTTGTTCATCAATGAAAACAACATAGCTTTTATAATTCAGGTTTTTACATAAATAATATTTACCAGATATAAATGTCTTGGCACCAGAATCCATATACTTATTATCAAATAAAAATATTATGTCCAACTTTACACCATCCCGTTTATACTTCTTTTCAGCCTCAGATATTACCAAATAACTTAATAACTTAATTGTATATGGCAACATACCAGTATCAAATTTATTAACCAAATTTTTACCACCCTTGAAATAATAACCAGCATAAAATTTTAATGCACAATCCTCTATCGAACCACCACCCACATTAAATTTTGCACCACTATATCCCGGAGAACTAACCATATCGTATGTTAATAATTTTTTAACTATTATACCCATCCCAAATTATTACTTTTTTTGCCGTCCATATTTCCCCGACAAATAGCAGAACCACCAGAAACACCCAAAATCCTCTCTAACTTAGAAATACGATTACGCTTATCCACATAATCATACCATTTATATTGATTCATATCATTTATATTGATTCATATCATTTATTCATTTATTCCTATTATAACCACACGACACCACGGATTATCCAAATGAGAATCTATAAACTCCGAATATTCTTGACCACCTACATACTCTCGTACAGCCCAATCTAACATAATCCTTGGTTCACTTGAACCCGAATACATAATCACAACTAATAATCCCTTACCTCCATCACATAACTCAACCTCAGATTCATTTATACTCAAATCTTTACTAATATTAATCTTCTTCACTACCAACTAACTTATTTTTCGTTTGATTAAATCAATATCTTTCATAACAATCCTTTCCAATTTCTTCTCCCTTAATAATGTATCTATGTAAATTACTTCACTACTCTCTTCATCTGGAAATGGTCTAGAATTCCAAGATATTTCCGTTACTGTCGTTTTAAATTCTATAATATAAATACTGTCATAACCACTATACCTATACTTAAACATCTTAACGTAAAAATCTATAACAGTATCATAATCATCATGTGGTAATGTCCAACCATTAAACTTAGTATAACCCATACTAATAAGATAATTTATAACCTTTATGACCTCCCTTTTATTACTAACTATATAATTTCTCGTTTTCAATTTATTATCCTTTCCAATTTCTTCTCCCTTAATATTTTATTTACATTCTATAATATAAATAAATCCCGTCCCAACCAAATTACTATAAAAATCAATAATCGTACTAATATCATACTCATAAATACTCTTACCACTAACCTTATAATTCATATAGTATAGTAATTTTCTGCCTTTTTTATTCTAATCTCCACACAATATCCTCCCTAACTTCTTCTCCCTTTGAACTAATCTTATATCTATTATATAATAATCCATATTAGAATAACGTTTCCTCGGATCCATTTGTTCTAAATCATCAAAACCAACTAAACCATATAAATCACTATTAACCTGATTGTAATATACCCAGCCAATATTGAATTTTTCTTCTAAATGACTTTTTTCTTCAGGTAAGAATATACATTCTAAGGCTGGTATTTGATATAAATATGACTCCACAACTTCATCAATATTCTTTGATAACAATATATCTAATATAAATGATATATCTAATTGATTACTTACCTTAAATGCTATATTCCTATTTGGTAATTTCATATCATACATTTTTCCTCTTACCTGTATATTCCCACTTTATAACCCTATCATTTGTCTCTATATTAAGAAACCTTAACCGTAACCAACTAGTACACCTTATAAAGGATATCGCCTCTGTTAAAGTTGGATGTGTATTACTACCATAACCCTTCTCAACCATCTCAAACCAAAATGGTAACCACCATACCTTAACCTGAACCTCAAAACCTAAATCACTATCTTCTACTACCCTATAACTATTAACTATTTTCATATATATATCTATATTTTTTTTGTTTCTTTTAATATACTGTTTAATTTTAATATCCTTAACTCTGACCTTATATCTATTACATGATAATCCATCTCAGGATAATATGTTACTGGATCCATTATTAAACCATACGTATTAGTTTTATTATCCCAACCAAATTTTTGACTACTTGATGATACATAATCATTCTTATAATAATATACCCAACCAAGCCTTTCTTTTGATAGTAATATATCAACATCAACCTTTTCAAATATATCTAAATTCTTAATAAGAAAAGATAGTTCATTCCTATTCCTTACCTTAAATGCTATATTCCTATTTGGTAACAAATTTAATGAATATTTCCTAAAATAAAAATTATTTACTTCCATATCTTTCTTACTATCCACGGACTTATTCTCATTCCTATTAATAATAATACCATTGATGAGAAAAATATTAATAAAAAATATTCACTATTAACAAAAAATAACGTAGGTAATATAAATATTGTTGCAAATATACAACATACTAAACATAACCGCTTTAATCCCTTTTCTATTACTAACTCTAATTCCTTATCCTTTTCCATAGTTTTTAAATTATAATTATTACTTATACTTTCTGTTTTTCTTTTTGTTTTTTATTCATTTATAAAAATGTAGAAATAATGTAGTTTTTTCTTTGAATACAAAAAATCTTCATTGGTTCAGGTTTTTTGTGCGCTTAACGTTTGCTTTATTAGTAGTTCTTAGTCTTCCAGAGAACTGTTTTTGTAAAAGTTAAACCCTTCATCTCTCAGAAAAATGAAGGGTTCAGAACCTCTTAAAATGCGTTGTGTGCTGTGTGAAATTTTCAATAAAGAAATGTTCAGTTTATTAGTAAAAAAACTGGACAAATAGAGAGGTTCAGATTTGCAGTAATATGAAGCAACGAAAGTACTGATATTATGAAACATATTTTTTCACCTAAGTTGTTTCGCCTAATGAGTTGTGTAATGAATTTTGTAATGAATTTTGAATTTAAATATATAAAAGAAAAAAGAGGTTATGATAAAGAAATGGAATGAATTTAATGAAAGTTATTCACAAGATGAAGAAATGGGAAAGATATTATTATATTTCAATGAAGATAGTCCGACAACATGGTATTATATTAATGATGCTATAATAGATGGTTTATTTATTGAGAAATTAGATTTAAATGATGAAGAGGTTGAAGCATTCGGTAATTCTATTGATGAAGAATATCTGGATATGAATGATTTAGCTGATATGATAGTATATAATGATGTAAGTTATAATGAAAATTCTGATAAAATATTAGAATTATTATCAGATTGGATGATTGAAGAAGGTTTAATAGAGAAACATCCAATTATTCGCATTGTGGGTGAAGATGAAGATGGTGAAAGTTATGATATATCATATTCAGCCGTATAATCTAAATTTTTGGATGCCTCTTATAATCAGGTAGTTAAGTCATTTTCTCCCTGGTGGGAATTCAAAAAATGATTCGATATGAATTGTTTTTGTCTGATAATAATTGTGAGGGATAAAATCATAATATTAGGATGTCTCTGATTATCAATGAGTTAGGTTTATTTTATTTTATCATTGTGTATTTTTAAGGTAAATCATTGTGCATTTTTTAGGAATGTAAAAAATGTATGTTTTTCGGATGCCTCTGATTATCAAGTAGTTAAGTTGTTTTGTCCCTGGTGGGAATTCAAAAGTTAACTCAAAACAAAATGGAACCTAAGAACGATTATTTCTTATTTTTTTGAATGTATGAAAGATGGTAAATTCATCACTATTTGGTTAGGTGATTATGTTTAATAAGTCATTTTCTCCCTGGTGGGAATTCAAACTATGACTATTTATATTTTTGTATTATTTCTTTAGTAGTTTCATTTTTAAGACCTTCTAAAAAGATTTCTTGTTTAAATTGTACCCAATCATATTTCATAATGAATTCAAATACTGGCATTTCTAAATTATCATCCATATAATAAGTTGCAATCTGTTCTCCATGATATTTTACGGTACCATCTCCAATTATTGAGTTTTCTGCCATATCAAAAGTTCCATAAACATATAACCAACTTAAGATATTTCCAAGTGCAGGGTATTTATATTTACTCCAACAATTTCCTATATTGGAGTACATATTTTCAAATTGTATTTGAAATTGTTTTAAATCAGATTTGATTAGTTCATTAACGTATTGACTCATAATTTAAATATATGTAATTTGCTTATTAAAGTTTACAAAGATAAAGCAAAACTCTCAATAAAAAAATGGGCATGAAATTTAACGTGTTTATACCATATCGGGTATAAATTAATATTTATGGTATAATATTATACCTGATTGGGTATAAATGAGCCTCAAAAAAATTACAGGACGTCAGCAAATACTAGAAATTATTATACATATATAATAGATAATTCGGAGAATTGGAAAGATTTTCCAAAGCGATCAAAGTCACTAATATGTAGGGCTTATATAAATCAAATACCGACATATAATGGTTATGATTATTATGTAATTCCAATAGATAAAGAGGTTAAATTTGGTGTATGTAATGATTCGGATTTATGGACATCATTTAAAAATTTGTATGAATATTGTGATATATTCTCATTAATGATTTTTAATAAATCATTAGAAATCATATGTAATATTTTTGGTATTAGTATTGAGGATGAAACAACAGTTGAGGAGTTTTTTGGTTATTTAGGTGAACTAACGGAAAAACTTAAGGATAAGATAAATATTAAGGATTATGTGAATAGTAATGATATTGATTATGGTATGGAGACTAAATTATTATATGAGTATTTATATTCGAGTGTGTTAAATGGAAAAAGTTGTAGGGATGCGATAGAAAATTTACTTAATCCTGTGGATAATAATATAAACTGTGTATCATTTGGGAATTGCAAAATTATATTAAGACTAATTTTTCAAAGGAATTTAGTTTAGAGGTATGGACAGATTCTAGATGTTTATTGATTAAAAAATCTGCATTAAAAACTTTAGATCTAAATGTTTTATAAAAAATAAAAGTAATATAAAAAATAAAAGTAATAAATGAAACACATTAAAAAATTTAATGAAATTAATGAAATTTTACAAGCAACAGCAATTCAGTATTTAAGAGGATATGAAGGTAAACCTATGTCAGCTTGGGTTAAAAGGGGTACGTTATCTTATAAAGCATATAAAGAAGGTGAGTATGATAGAAAAAAAGGTTTACCTAATAGATATACAAAAGGCACAGAATAAAAAATTTAATGAATTTTTTAATGTGTACTTGTTTGGGAATCCCAGACGATATGCTTAGGATATTGCTTATTTTTGTGTTAAATTGGTTGTTTTAACAGATTTTATAGAATTTAAAAATGAGCACCCATTCTCATTCAAAAACTAATGATTTATTAAAAAAAAATAAAGTGCGCTGTGGAGACTATACTCCAGATTGTCTCTGCCTTTTTTGATAGTACAAAGATACGGAAGTTTATTGGATAAAAAAAATAATATGCAATATTTTTTTAATATATAAATAGAAGCTATTGATGAAAATGGATCAAGTAAAATATTATAATTAAAAAAATAAAGTAAATATAATGAAACATATTAAAAAATTTAATGCTCTGAATGATGTGTTAGTTGATTGTCAACCGTTTATATCAGAATTAAAAAAGTGTGTAAATGGAAATTTGGATGATCCAACATATAGATTTTTAACTAGGGGTTTTGATTCAGAATTTAAGAATATTTTAAAATTTAAATCACGATTATTAAATAGAAAACCTTCAGATACACCAAAAGAAGTACATGATTACTTAAATAAATTATTTTATGATAAATTTGGTTGGTTTGTCAGAAATGGTGTTTTTTCAATATATGGTGATTATGGTCAATATTCAAAATATATTGTGATGCCAATTGGAGATTATGAAATTGTATGGTCAGATAAATATTATGATTTATATAATAAATTATCATCTATGTTAGAATATGATACAATAGAATATACTTTATCATCAAAATCATCTGAATTAAAATCTATTGTAGATACATATAAAGAAGGTGATTTAAATGCAGCAATGAACAGTGGAAATGAAATATCTATTAAATGTGATTCATATTATTTAATACCGATTTCATATAAAGAAGAATTAATAAAACTAATTTGGAACGATGAAAAGATATAATAATTTTCTATTGGAAAGATTAAGTACTATGGCAGTTGCTAAAAAAATTGCATTAGATCTTGGTGAAGAAATAGATGAATATTTGGGTGAGGGTGCATATGGTAAAGCATATTCCACTAAATCTAATAAAGTTTTAAAATTAACGTCTGGAGTAAGAGAATTTAAACAAGCATACGCATTATCAAGAAATAAAAATCGCACAAAATACTTAATAAATTATTATAATGTTGGAGAAATAGTTTACGATTGGTCTGATGAATTTGACAGAATTAATGCAGGAAAAGATGATTATGATAAATTAAGATGGTATATTTTAATGGATAGAGTTTTACCATTAAATCAAAACGAATCTGATGTATTATCACAATATATAATATCTAAGTTATTGAAAGATATAGTTAGAGATAACAAAAAAATTGATAAAGAAACTTTTTTAGATGGTTTCAATAAATATATTGAAACTTATACAAACAATAAAACTTATACAAACAATAAAACTTATATAAAAAATATGGCAACTACCATATTATATTTATATCCACATATAATAAATATTGCAAATGAATTAAAACTACATAAAATATATGAATATGATTTTCATAGTGGAAATGTTGGTTGGAATAAAGATAAAACCCATTTAGTATTTTTTGATATCGGTGGTAAAGATGATGATTATAAAAGGAATAATAAAAAAATAATAATAGATGAAAAAATATAATAATTTTCTATTAGAAAATATTGATAGAACAAATAGGAAAGATTATGTAGAAAATCTTTCAGAATTAGATTGTATCAAAATGTTTAAATTAACACCAATGTTTGATACCGTTATGGCTGGTAAAAAGTTAAATGAAACAAATCTAATATATAGAGGTGTCGTAAATACAAACTATCATGATTATACAAAAACAACAAATTATACTAATTTTAATTTAGTTGATCCAACAAAGATTGATCGTTATTCACCTTTTGCAGATAATAATTTATATAATTTATATTTGAGTAATTCTATAAAATGGGTAAATTATGCTAAGAGAGATAATTCTTTAATATGTGGTGATTATGAATGTATAATACGATATAGAGAAGAAGAAAATGTTTATGTTGTTATACCATTTGATTATGAAATATCTGTGTGTCCAAGACAAGATATATGGTATTCATTTAATTATTATAATACACATAAAACATTAAATGGGATTTTTGATTCTGTTTATGATTCTGTTTATAATATTATTGCTGATATACCTAATGATTGGGATAAAAATTGGGAAACATTCAAAACATTATTAAATGGTATAAGTAATGATGATAAATTAAATTTCATCAATAATTATTGTAGTGAATTGAAAGAGAAGGATAAATTGAAAGATAAATCTTTCTTAGAAATATTAGATATTTTATTGGATCCAAAAAGAAATGGATTTAAAGTTATGAAATATGATGGTAGTAAAAGTTTACCAAACAATCGTGAAATATGGTTAGATTCTAAATCATTATTAATCGAAAGGGATAGTTTTGATTATTTCATTGATAAAGTAAAAGATTTTTATTTATAAATTTGTAATAGATAGAATTTTTACCTCATAACATATACCATACGCAATAATTCGACCCTTGTTTATACAAGAATTAATTCTATTATTGAAAATTTCTCTTGCTTCAACTGTATTATTTGCTTCGATGATTGTACTATCAACACCTATATATTTGTATAAGACTTTAAATTTTTTCATTTTTGAATTTTTAATGCTACTTCGACCAGTTCTTGCTTCTCCTTCTCCTATTAAGAAACGAACCGAAATGATTAGCAATCAATCCAAAACCAAGTATAATACTAAAATAACAAATAACGGTAGCAACAATTTCTCTCAAGGAAATAAGCATTACATCCCAGAATAATTGCCAAAACGTCATAGTTTCCCATGTGTTTAGAATATCCCACACACCATAAACCAACATGACACCACCTAGGAAAATTGCACCTAAAACACCAACAACAATAATTAAAATACCTAATAATACTTTCATAATTTTCTTATTTATTAATTAATACAAAGATACGGAATATATTTGAGTTAAAAAAATTGATAAGTCTTATTGAATTTATTTTTTAATATATAGGGTTATATAAAATAAAAATTATTTAATGAAATACTTATTAACTTACAAATCACTAATAGAGAGTAGACGAGATGATTTAGAACACAAATATGTTGACAAACTTGGTGTTGATGCTGATATATTTAATTTATTTTACAGTACACAATATGCGGAATGGCTATTAAAAATATATTTATCAACAGATAAAAGTGAAATTGAAAAAATTGAAAAGAAAGGATTAAAATTTCATGAATATTTATTAGATTTAATTAAGATATATGATAATAATAAAAAGAATTTAAGTGTAAATCAAATAACAGATATTAATGATTTATATAAGTTAAGAAAAGTTGTTGATGAAGTAACAGAATATGATGTAGCAAGTGATATTTACAGAAATGATATTTGGGTTTTAGAAAATTCTTATGAATGGTTTATATTTAAACCATATACCTATGAAGTAAGCCATAAATATGGTAATAGAAAACAAAGATCTTCAAATTGGTGTACTACTTATAAGTCCAAAAAACTTTTTGAAATACATGATGGTGAAGATGGTGGTTTATTATACTTTATTAATAAATTAGATTATACTAAAGACATGGCATTAGAAATGCACACTGATAATATCAAAATTTGGGATTATAGGGATGATAATATAGAAAAAGGTGTTTCTATTATGGATGTAATTCCATTCTATAATGATTCAATACCATATCAAATAGTTGAGAATAATTTAGAAAGATTAGAAGACGAAATTCCAGAATATAGTGTTGAATATATTAATAATGTTTTTGAGGATTTTTTAAATATATATTATAGTGACAATAATTTTAGATTATTGAGTTGGATATATAATATCGATGGAATGAAATCAATTATAAAACATATAGATTTATCTAATGTGGGTGATTATAAACCAAGTGATTTATTAGATATATTAATAAAAGAATATCCTAAAAGAGTTGAATTAAATTCTTTGTTTACGGACAACAATAAAAAACATTATTTTAATCATTGTTCTATGTATATACCAGCCGATGATATTCTTGATGAATATGATATAAAAATATCAAAAAATAAAAGTGCCAGTGACAAATGGCAAAAAATATTTGATGTATTATCATTAGATGAAATACGTAAAATAATAGAAAAAGATGATTTAAAAATATTAGATTTAGATTTATTTAAACAACAATTTATTAGAAATAATAAATTTGATTATTCAAAAGTATTGAATTATTTCTTTGGTTCAGAAGAAAAACAATGGGAATCAATTGAGAAATTATTTGATGATGGAAAATATGATGTTGATTATATATGGGATATATGGGATATTAAAATTGATATAAAAGATAAATTATCTAAACAAGATAAAATTAGTGAAATGGATGATTTTGATTACAACTATTAAACCTGAAGTAAAATTCAGGTTTCTGATTATCAAGTAGTTAAGTCATTTTCTACCTGGTGTGAATTCATTTGTTGTTGGTATTTACCAACAACTTATTTAATTTTTTTCAAATATTGTATATGATATGGTTTAGTTTGTCCTCTATATGGGCACCAAATATTAGATTGGTCAAAATACACCTTATACCAATCGCCATCAATTGAAGTAACTTTACCAGAAGCACAAATTCTTTCGCCTAATACTGGGTGGTCATAATATGAATTTGTGTTAACCATATCACCGACTGATATTTTCAAATGTGATTCAGGATATTCGATTTTATAATCTTTATTTTCTCGTTTTTTATAGATATAGTCAATAACTTTAGAAATTATTTGTTTATTGAAATGTACTTTATCATAATCACTATAAGCGAATAATTGTGTATGTTTTATTGATACTGTACCAGAAGCGTCATAACCTCCACCAAGTTGTTCTGTTCTTGGATCATTATTATAAATTCCAATTTCATAAACATAACCATAATCACCGCCATAAGGAGAATCATCAAACCTAGCATGAATAACTAAAATTTCTGAATTATTGTTAATCATTTCTTTATACATTAGATGGTTTTTATCATATTCTTTGACTGTTATTTCTCCGTCACCAATAAGTTCTAGTGATTCTCTCAAACCTTTCAACGATACTTTTTCGACAGGTAATAAACTATCAAGGTTTCTAAAAATTGTTGATAATTCGTTATCTTCAATATTAAAATTTTCGAATACAACAAAATTTTTTAAATGTTTCATAAATTTGATTTTCTTTTCTTTATATATTAATTACCAATTTTTATTTTGGTATTATTTTGGTTATCTTTGTATTCTAAATTTAAAAAATTATGGTAATACTAGAATTAGTAGTTTTTGGACTTTCGTTAATCTTTTCTGTATTAACGATTATGGGTTTTGTTTCGAATTTGGTTGAAGCAGTGGTAAATAAACGAAATGCAAATTATAATGGTAGTTATATATTACTTTTAATTGCTGTTGTGGGTTGGACATGTATTTATTATATTAATATGTAAATTTATAATATGAAAGAGTTTTTATCTATTGAAAGATTTAAGGAATTGAAAGTATTATTCATACTTGAAATTTTCTTGTTTTTATTACTAACGATGTTGATTAGTGTGAATGATTTTGATATTAAGTATTGGGATTGGAGTGCATTTGTTTTATCTATCAGTATATGGTTGATAAGTTCTATTGTGGATAAAGAGAAGTATTTAAATTTGGCTACATTATTAGGGACAGGTACATTTATGTATTTGATTTGGTGGTTTGTTTTTAATGTAATTAGTAAAGCTGTATGAGATAAATCTTTAACAACTTGAAGAAATAACGGACATAATAATTTTATGTCCGTTAATAATTTGTACAAAAGGTATTAAAAATGCTTTTATTGGACATAATAACGGACATTGTTGAAAATCTGACTAAACTTTAGAATATCATTCTGTTTCAAAAGAAAACTGTTTCAATCTCACTTTAATATTTTCAAAGTTATTTGGGTCTATTTCCATGGTAATAAATTGTCTATTGTTTCTTAAACAAACTTCAGCGGTTGTTCCGCTACCACCAAAAGGATCTAAAACTAATTGTCCATCATTACTTGACGCTAAAACCAAATCAGTAATAATTGAAATTGGTTTTTGATCACGGTGACCAGTTCTTTCTTTTGATAGGTGTCCAAGTAATGCTGGTCTTTCAATTACATCTCTTGGTAGAGCGCCCTTTGAAGTATCATAAGCACTACATTTATCCATTCTACCACTAGATGGTCTTATTCTACCATTGAGTTTCTTTGTACTATCTTTATATTCTACTCTTACAGCATCTTCATTAAAAATTGAATTACCTCTATAACCATAAATAATTGGTTGCATACTCATTCTCCATCTGCCTTTTGGTTTAGGTGAATTTTTGTAATGCCAAATAAGTAATTCTTTTTTATCAATTTTCATTTGAGAAAACCAATGTTCAGCGATCATATTTTTATTTCCAAATACATATATGGAACCATCTTTACTTAAACACCTAAGCATTTCTGTGAAGTATGGTTTCATATCTTCGATTTCATATGGTGGATCGGTAACAATTAAATCTACTGTTCCTGTTGGAATCAGTTTCATTAACTCCAAGCAATCACCACATAACAATTTTCTTTTTTCAGGCATTTAAATTGGGTTATTTGTTTTTGGGTCAGCTATATAAACATTATACCATTCAATGCCTATCCATACTTGTTTAATATAGACACGTTCTAACCAAACCCAACCAACATTACTAAAATGTGTTGGAAACCATATATACTCCCATATATACCTATATTCGCCTTCTTTTGGTGTTTTTATTCTCATAAATATTGTATTTGTGTATTTGTGATATCAGTTTTAATTTTTGGTGCGGGAACTTCAAGTTCAACACATGTAAGTTCTTTAAGAATTTTAATATTTTTTACAACAGGTTCACCATAAGAACCTAAACCTACCTGGTCAGCAGCTATTAGGTATGCGGGTATATTACCATTTCGGAAATCCTCTATGAATCCTATAAGGTCATATAAAAAACCCAAGTCTAAAGAGGATAGAACAATTTTGAAGTTCTCGCCATCTCTTATAAACTGATAACATGATGTACCTATTTCATCACGGATCTTTCCACAATCACCATCATAAACACCACTTATTTCATTTGGTGGTATATCTTTAAATCGTATGAATAAATGTTTCATATACTTTCAGTTTCAATAACTATATTATTAAATTTATTTTGAATATTTTTTTATTTCATCATCAGTGGGTGTTATTATATCTAATGATATGCCATTGAGTTTATTATAATACTTCTCAATTTCTTCAAATGTAGGTTCTCTTAGATATGTATAATCATTAAAATTGCTTATTGATTGTAGTGTACCTTTTAATGAGTAATTTAGAAATATCACTTCGGTACCTCCAAATCTTCCAGTTTTCATTTCTGATAGCACAACAAATTTTCCATTCTTTTTTTTATATACTTTCATTTTATTAAATTTTATCTTCCATTTTATTCTGGTTTTTCTAACTTTTTTGAGATTTCAATATACTAATTTTTAAATAACCTATCTAAACTATGTCTTAATCTATTAATTTTTTCTTCCTGTTGTTGCAACAAAATAGTTTCTTTTTCTATTTGTTCTAATAAATCAATATTCCGTTCTGTGTTTTCAATAAATGCCCAACCATAAGAACAAATATAAACTTCTGGTTTACCTTTTATATTAAAAGAATAATTTCCAGCATCTAACTGTTCAACATTTTCAACAATTATACCTTTTTGAACAGTTAAACTTTCAAGTTTTCCTTTAAGCCAAATCATATCTAAATTATAGATATATTCTGTGTTTGGTTTTGGTTCTAAATTATCTTCCGAAATAATATTTCCATGTATTGTTCTCATATACCTGAAAATTTAACTGTTTTATTACCACTTTCAGTATTACAATTTTTATCTTCTATAATTTCTTCGAGAAAAGGTTGGTTATCTAATCGTTCAATAACTATATTTATTGCTTCAGAATATCGTTTCATTCCAGCAATACTAGCAAGTCCAAGCACTTCGTTATTAATGTAGTGTCTGTTTTTACCTTTTTGTTTATTTATTTCCCAATCCATTGAAACATCATCCCATGTTTCTAAACTTTTCAACAAATTCTCCTAATTTCATGTTTGTATTTTTTTTGTTATTTTTAAAGTGAACCTAATAAAAACAGTTTCCATATCTGATTTTCAGTTAAATCTTTTCCTTTTAGTGTGAAAAAACCTTCTTCTCTTTGTTTCTTTAAACTTTGATGTGGTGCAAGATAATTCACATCATAATCACGTTCAGAATTAACAAACCTTACAGGATATGATTTCCTAATCACGCCCACAATATTACCTTTGTTATCAACTATATTAAAATCTTCCTGATTTTTCTAACTTTTTTGAGATTTCTGTTGCAATGTCTGCAAGTTTTGCATGTGTTGCATTACTATGATTAACTGAAGATTGTATGCCACAATCATCTTTTAAACGTTTAACTGCTGTGTCAAGAACATATGCTTCGTATTGTTCTAATAGTCCAAGTTCTTTATAACGATTATGTATCTTTGGTCCTATTACTTTTTCTAATAGAGGTCTTACAATACGTTTTTCATTATAATTGATTTCTAATGTGTCCATTACAAGGTCACAAATTTCTTTTACGAAGGTTTCTTCAATTCTTCTATTACTGCGTTCTTCGCTCATGCAATAATTTTCATTTTGTTCTGTTGAGTAAATCATCTTTTTAATTTTATTTTTTTAGTTTT
>Ga0172381_10000943_pt1 | contig 36075 bp, 35 predicted proteins | sample Leawel6488metaG_FD_119754 | JGI IMG/M metagenome (GOLD analysis project Ga0172381, IMG submission 119754) | Leachate microbial communities from a municipal landfill in Southern Ontario, Canada - Leachate well 64-88 metaG | ecosystem: Engineered > Solid waste > Landfill > Unclassified | place... | reverse complement strand
TAAACCTGTTGAACAACTCAAACCTGTTGAACAACCTAAACCTGTTGAACAACCTAAACCTGTTGAACAACCTAAACCTGTTGAACAACCTAAACCTGTTGAACAACCTAAACCTGTTGAACATCCAGTAAAAAAAGAGATAATAAAACCTAAAAAGTTACAGAAAAAGGATGACCTTCCACAACCTGAGCAAGCAACTATTGAACATATTGAGACAAAGTTTGAGAAACTCACAGGTCCAAAAATAAACGGAACAATTGATCTTTCCCAGTTCGAGAAGAAGAAACCGGAACAGAAGCCGGGCAATGTTCCTTCCGCCAATAAAGGGAAGAGAGAGAGAATTCATAAAAATCACAAAGAGAAGATTGATGTTACTAAAGAGGGACACGTAGATGGCACTCAGAATAGAAGCAGTAATCAAAACAGAGGAGCAGTTCCAGGCAGACCGGGTGCTGTAATAAACAGACCTGGAAACCTTAAAAGTTTACGGGAGAGGTTTAAACCTGTAAGAAACGAGGTTGATGAAGATGCCGTTCAAAAGCAGATCAAGGAGACTTATGCTAAGATGGTTGAGGGAAAGGGTAAAACAAAGGGATCAAAATATCGTCGCGACAAGAGAGATCTCGCCAGTCAAAAGATGATGGAGGAGCAGGAGCTGCAGGATATAACAAGCAATATTCTTAAGGTTACCGAATTTGTGACAGTAAACGATCTTTCTGTTATGATGGACGTTCCTGTTACAAAAGTAATTGAAGCCTGTATGAACTTAGGTCTAATGGTATCAATCAATCAGAGGTTAGATGCAGAGGCAATGGTGCTGGTTGCAGAGGAGTTCGGATACACTGTGGAATTCGTTACTGCAGATATTCAAGATGCGATTCGCGAAGAGATTGACACAGAAGATGATCTACTTCCACGTCCTCCGATTGTTACTGTAATGGGCCACGTAGACCATGGCAAGACATCTCTTCTGGACTACATTCGTAAAGCCAATGTTATTGCCGGGGAAGCGGGAGGAATTACACAGCATATTGGCGCGTATAACGTTAAAATTCCAAGCGGCGAGAGAATAACATTTCTGGATACTCCGGGTCACGAGGCTTTTACTGCCATGCGTGCCCGTGGTGCAAAAGTTACGGACATTGCGATAATTATTATTGCAGCAGACGATGCAGTGATGCCTCAAACAAAAGAGGCCATCAATCACGCACAGGCAGCCGGTGTTCCTATGATTTTTGCAATTAACAAGATAGACAAACCAGGAGCAAGTGGTGAAAAGATTCGTGAACAGCTTGCAAATATGAACCTGTTGGTTGAGGATTGGGGCGGTAAGTATCAGTGTCAGGAGATCTCTGCCAAAAAGGGTTTAAATGTGGACAAATTATTGGAGAAGGTACTACTTGAGGCAGAAATTCTGGATCTTAAGGCCAATCCTAACAGACGGGCTAACGGAACAGTAATTGAGTCCTCTTTGGATAAAGGAAGGGGTTATCTGGCTACTATTCTTGTTCATACCGGTACTCTTAAAACAGGTGATATAATTTTAAGTGGCAGCCACACCGGTAGAGTTAAAGCTATGTTCAACGAGAGGGGATTAAAGATTACAGAGGCAGGTCCATCTACTCCGGTGTCTATTCTTGGTCTCAACGGCGCACCAGCTGCTGGTGAGATTTTTAATGTAATGTCGGATGAAAAGGAGGCCCGCGACCTTGCAAACAAACGAGAACAGTTGATCCGGATTCAAGGACTTAAGACTCAAAAACATATTACATTGGAAGAGATCGGCCGTCGTATTGCAATCGGCAACTTCCAGGAGCTTAATATTATTGTCAAAGGAGATGTTGACGGTTCAATCGAGGCTCTTTCTGACTCACTTATCAAACTTTCTACTGAAGAGATTCACGTTAATGTTATACACAAGGCTGTCGGCGCCATTTCTGAAAGTGATGTACTTTTAGCAGCAGCTTCAAACGCCATTATAATCGGATTCCAGGTAAGGCCATCTTCGAATGCTCGTAAATTAGCAGAAAAGGAGGAGATAGAAATTCGTCTCTACTCCGTAATTTATGATGCAATCAACGAAGTAAGAAGCGGTATCGAGGGCATGCTTGCTCCTGAAGAGAAGGAAGAGATAACTGCTACCGCAGAAGTTCGTGAAAGTTTTAAAATTTCCAAAGTTGGTACTATTGCCGGATGTATGGTCAAGGAGGGTAAGCTGGTAAGAAATGCCAAAGTTCGTGTTATCCGCGATGGTATTGTCATCTATACAGGTCTTCTGGGCTCTTTAAAGCGCTTTAAAGATGATGTGAAAGAGGTTGCTTCCGGATACGATTGCGGTCTGAATGTGGATGGCTACAACGACATCAGGACAGGTGATATTATCGAGGCTTATACAATTGTTGAGGTTAAACGCAAACTTTAACAGATATTAACCTCCGGTTCTATATCTACGCCAAATCGTTCCTTAACGGTTTGGCGTATTTTTTCAGAGAGCTCTATTAACTCCTCTCCTCTTGCACCTTCGTATGCAAGCAGGACTAACGGTTGGTTCGCGTGCACTCCGACGTTACCAAATCTTTTCCCTTTGAAACCACACTTTTCTATTAGCCAGGCTGCCGGTATTTTGCAATATCCAGGGGATGCGGTGAACCGTTTTAGCGTTGGATAGTCTGAAAGAATTGAGTTGGCAATTTTTTCGGATATAACCGGGTTTTTAAAAAAACTCCCGGCGTTTCCCACAACAGCGGGATCAGGTAGTTTTCTCTTCCGGATATTGATTATTATATCCCTTAAATTTTGCAGAGAAGGGTGTGCAAATCCTTTGAGAGCTTCGGCCACGTCTGCATAACTACTATTTATAAGAGGGTATTTGGTAAGTTTGAAGGTTACGAATGTAATAACCACCTTAGATTTTAACTCTCTTTTGAAAATGCTGTCTCTATAGCCGAACCGGCACTCCTTCCCTTTTAATTTATTCTCGCAGGCAGAGTAAATATTCACAAATTCCACCTCTGATATCGAATCTTTTGCCTCAACTCCATAAGCACCTACATTTTGCACCGGAGCTGCACCTACACAACCGGGAATCCAGGAGAGATTCTCCAGACCGCCCCATCCTCTATCTACAGCATATGTAACCAGATCGTCCCATTTAACACCAGCTCCAACCCTTAAATAGACGAACTCCTCACTCTCCTTCACAATTTTTATTTCAGTCATTGATGGATGTATCAGTAGCCCGTCAAAATCTCCACTGAAAAGAATATTGGATCCAAAACCTATAACCATCTTTTGAATGTTTAAGTATTCAGGGTCTTTCAACAGGGTCTTCAACTCCTCTGTTGAGCTGGGTGATGCGAAATATTTAGCGAAGGCATTTAAGCCTAATGTATTAAGTTTCTTTAGATTCTGATTCTGAATTATTTCCATCTGCGATAATTTTATGCGTATAGGCAAACTTGCATATATATCTCATTACAGCAACGAGCAATAAAATAATGACTGCAACTACCTCTGCGGCCAGTTGCTCCCGGATTCTAGTCTTGGCGGCAAGAAGTTCCGGATCCTCACTTATAACACTGTCAAAAGAGTCAACCGGCAAATTGTTTATGGACCACTTTGCAGATACTGTTGCATCGTTAAGATAAATCAGTCCCCCGTTGGAGCGGTTCATTGTAAGAAGTGTCTTGTGATCTGTGTAATAGATATCAATATTTGGTAAATCTTTTGAAAGGCTGTCGATCATCAAGGGTGAAGACCCTGTCAATATTATGTAACGGATTCCTCTTTCCTTCAATTTATCATTGATTAGCTTGATTTTAGCAAGGCCGGAGGCTTTCAGTCTGTCGAAATATGGAATCGATGTGATAAATAGTTTTCCGTTGATTGAGAGGATTGAGTCTGTTACATAATTTCCGTCCCTGTCGGAAACTGCAAAACTGATACCTGTAGTAAGAGGTTGTGAAGATACCTGTTTTGTTTTGGAATCTACAAATGTCCACGTGGAATCTGGTAAGTTGTTTATAGTAAACTCCTTTACCTTTCCATCTCTTTTATAGACGAGTGTCGTTTCAAAGTTGGGTTCGCTTATGTTTTCCTCCATTCTTAGTTTCCCGGAAATATCGGTTCCAACCTTATATTCCATAAAGTCGATAAGCGGAAGGTACCTGTACGAGTATACAGACAACAGTACGACCAATAGAAAATAGACCCCTGCGAAACCCCACTCCCAGTATTTTGGAGCAATCGGAATAAAGTTGTCTCTCTGGAAATACAGCAAAAGTGCAAAAGCCAGAAGAATTATGTTTTTGTAAAAAGTTTGCCAGTTTGTCAATTTGAGAACCTCTCCAAAACATCCACACTCCTGAATAGGGTTAAATATGGCCAGTATTAATGTGATACCTGTAAAAACAGAGATAAATATAATGGCGACCTTGCAGGATAATTTCATTCTGAGACCCAGCAGAACGGAGATTCCAAGCAACAGTTCCGCTCCGGAAAGAGCTGCACCAAGAATTTGATATAATAGTGGTAAAGAACCTATTCCAATTATTTTAAAGTATTCTCCAACTATCAAACCTACCCCTACAGGGTCAATAATCTTGGAGAAGCCGGAAAAGATGAATGTGAACCCGACTATCAATCTGGAAACGGCTCTTAAGAGTTTCATCTCAAATTATTTTTTCGATTCTGTCAATTATCAGATTATAAATTTTTTCTGCCGCCAGAATATCATCTCTGCCGTCGGAACAATCTACCCTGACAAAACTTTTATCTCTTTTACACTCCATCAGGTACCTCTCTCTTACCCTCGACTGAAAATCAATGTTAGCCTCGTGTATGTCTTTTTTTCCCTGCAGATACTCTCTGTCGTCACCACCTCTCTCCTCGTTTAGTTTTTTACTTACAAAACTGAGTGGCACATCAAGAAAAAGGTTTAAATCTGGTTTAGGTATTGCAAATTGGTTATATTCAGTATCAAATATCCAGTCGCGTAACCGTTCTGCCTCTGCCGGGTCTTCAATCTTTGCACACTGAAAAGCGATATTGGAATAGATGTATCTGTCCAGTATAACGCAGTCTCCATTATTCAGCCAGTTATTTATCATCTCTGCAGCGTCTTTGCGGTCACCTGCAAAAAGCAGTGCTATCAACATAGGATGAACCTGCCCGACACTGCCAAAATCTCCCCTTAAAAATCTCGCGATCAGATCTCCGAATACCGGTGAGTTGAATCTGGGAAAATGCAGATAGCTTACTACCCTATTTTTCTTCTCGAGATATTTTTGCAACAGAGCGATTTGGGTTGACTTACCTGCTCCATCCAAACCTTCCAACACAATGAACATAATAAATCCTATATTTGTGATATCAAACAAAGTTAGTTAATTTAATAGAAAAATGATAAATTACAATGAGCCAAAAGTGATGGGGATAATTAATCTTAGCCCCGATTCGTTTTTTAACGAGAGCAGGTGCACTACTGATGAGCAGTTTATAAAGAGGTTCGAACAAATGCTTAAAGATGGTGCAGACATTATAGACTTAGGCGCCTGTTCTACCAGACCCGGACTAAAAAGTATTTCTATGGAGCAGGAGTGGGAATATTTAAAACCTGTTTTAAGGCTTGTTTTGAAAAAATACCCCTCTTCTAAGATTTCAATCGACACTTTCCGGTCTGAGATAGTTGAGCGCTCTTATGATTTTATTGGCGATTTTATAGTAAACGACATATCTGCCGGAGAGGACGACCCTGCAATGCTTGCTATGGTTGCTAAGCTTGAGTTGACATACATCGCAATGCATAAGATAGGAACCCCGGAAACTATGCAGCAATTCTGTAACTATGATAATGTAGTCGAAGAGATAAAGGAATACTTTTTAAAATTCATTCCAAAAGCAGAAGCAATTGGTATAGAAAGTCTTATTATTGATCCGGGTTTCGGGTTTTCTAAAAATATTGATCAGAACTACGAACTTCTGACGGGGCTTGAAAAGCTAAAAATTAGATCCGGAAAAACGGGGGTTTGTTACCCTATTCTGGTTGGAATTTCCAGAAAGAGTATGATCTACCGTTTTCTTGACATTTCTCCTGAAGAAGCACTAACAGCGACAACTGCTCTTCATCTTCAGGCTCTGATAAACGGCGCAGATATACTTAGAGTTCACGATGTTAAGGAGGCCAGGCAAATTGTCAAAATCTTCAATAAGATCTCAGGAAAATAGCTTTAAAAAATATTTGCTAATTTTAAAGTATTACAAAATACCAATATATATATGGTAAATAATTCATTATCCGCAATCTCTCCAATTGATGGAAGATACTACAGCCAGGTAAAAGAGCTATCGGAATACTATTCCGAATATGCACTTATGAGGTACCGCGTCCAAGTAGAAATTGAATATTTCATTGCATTGTGTGAACTGCCCTTGGAGCAGCTTGAGGGAGTCGGCAAAAACAGTTACAATGAGCTTAGAGATACATATAGAAATTTCACAGAAGAGGATGCTCTTCAGATTAAGGAGATAGAGAAGACTACAAATCACGATGTCAAATCTGTTGAATATTTTATCAAAAAAAGATTTGAGAAGTTAGGTCTGGAGAAATACAAGGAATTTATTCACTTTGGCCTCACTTCACAAGATATAAACAACACATCTGTGCCTTTGAGCCTTCTGGAGGGTATCCGGAACGTATATCTACCTCAGCTGGGCAAAGTAATGGATACTTTGTCAAATATCTCAAAAGAGTGGAAAAATGTTCCAATGCTTGCACATACTCACGGTCAGCCAGCATCACCAACACGTCTTGGCAAGGAGCTGAATGTTTTTGTCGTTCGACTTAAAGAACAACTCTCCTCTCTCGAATCCATTCCATATGCAGCTAAGTTCGGTGGAGCAACAGGTAATTTCAATGCTCATACTGTTGCATACCCTAAAATCGACTGGAATCTCTTTGCTACAAAATTTGTTGAAGGTACACTTGGTCTGAAGAGATCTTATCCCACTACCCAGATTGAACATTACGACTACCTGGCTGCCCTTTTTGACAACCTGAAACGGATCAATACAATCCTGATAGACCTCAGCCGTGATATTTGGAGTTATATCTCAAGGGAGTATTTCCGTCAAAAGATCAAAGAGGGAGAGATTGGTTCTTCTGCAATGCCACATAAGGTCAATCCTATAGATTTCGAAAATGCAGAGGGGAACCTTGGTATTGCGAATGCCTTTTACAACCATCTTTCTGCTAAACTTCCGTTGTCTCGTCTTCAGAGAGACCTTACAGATTCTACTGTCCTGAGAAACGTGGGTGTACCTTTGGCCCACAGCATAATCTCCTTTAAATCCATTGAAAAGGGTTTGAACAAACTGATCCTGAACAATGTTGCCATTGAAGCCGATCTTAACGCAAACTGGGCGGTTGTTGCAGAAGGTATTCAGACCATACTCCGTAGAGAGAATTACCCAAATCCGTATGAAGTTCTTAAGTCACTCACAAGGACAAACCAGACTGTAACTCGCGAATCCATCCAGAATTTCGTTGATCATCTGGATATTTCCGATGAAATCAAAGCAGAATTAAAGGCTATTACACCATTTACTTATACAGGAATTTAAAAAACCGGAAAAATATGAAAAAGCTACTTTCAATTATTTGTCTCTCTTTTATAGTACTTCAACTCTTTGCACAGACAACTCAAAGACTCAGGATAGATTTGGTTTTTGCTGGTGATGCACAAAAACAGGAGATATTCCTGGATGGGTTGCATAAGGAGTCTATCTGGAGCGGTCCAACTTCGGTAGATCCGTTTAACTATGGCGAGTATCAATACAAAGTTTTCAACAAATCTTCAGAGGTAATTTTTTCAAAGGGTTTTTGCAACCTGTTCCAGGAGTGGAGGACCACCGCCGAGGCAAAGATTACTTCCAAGGCCTTTTCTGGATCTTATTGGATTCCTTTTCCAGAAGATACAGTTAAGGTTGTTTTCTACGAAAGGGTTAAAAATACTGGAAAATATTCGGAACTTTATAGTATGACAATCGACCCGAAAGATGTGATCATCAGTTCGGAAATAGAGAATGATTTTAAGATAACGCCTGTTTTGGTTAGCGGGGACCCATCGAAAAAAGTAGATGTTGTTTTTATTGCAGAGGGATATACTGTTCAGGAGATGGACAAGTTCAGAGCAGATGCCGGAAAGTTTGCAGGATATCTGTTCAATGTTGAACCTTATAAATCCCGCAAAACCGATTTCAATATCTGGGCAGTCGAGTCTGTATCAAAAGATAGTGGAACCGATATTCCCCATAAGGATATCTGGAAAAATACTGTTCTCTCTTCCAACTTCTACACCTTCAGAATTGACAGGTACTTAACGGCTCCTGATCAGAAAGTTGTGGCGAAAATTGCTTCCAATACTCCTTGTGATGCACTATATGTAATTGTAAACACAAACAAATATGGAGGAGGTGGCATTTATAACTTCTATGGGCTGAGCATGTCTGATCACCCTACAGAGGCCGCAGTTTTTGTTCACGAATTCGGGCATAGCTTTGCAGGTCTCGGAGATGAGTACTATACATCAGAAGTCGCTTATGAGGAGTTTTACAACCTTAAGGTTGAGCCTTGGGAACCAAATCTTACAACACTTGTAGATTTCGATTCCAAGTGGAAGGCAATGGCGGATAAAAATGGCGTTGGGCTTTATGAAGGTGGTGGATATATGGCCAAAGGGATTTATAGACCGAGTCTGGATTGCAGGATGAAGACAAACTCTGCACCCGGTTTTTGTCCGGTTTGTACAAAAGCGATAAATGATATGATAGATTATTATACAAAGTAACTGTGCACAAAATATATAAATATTTTCTTTTCGACCTTGACAGGACAATTTGGGATTTCGACGCCAACGCAGAACATAATATATGTGGGCTGCTGGAAAGATATCAATTGCCAATAAACGACAAATTAGATTTTATCCATTCATATGAGCAGATAAACAACAGGTTATGGGCAGACTATGAAAAAGGGCTGATTTCTAAAGATAAGTTCAGAGGAGAGAGGTTTTACCAGACGCTTCTTAAGTACGGAATTGATGACAGAGAGCTTGCAGTGAAGATGGGAGAAGATTATCTGAACGATATGCCGAATCAAAAAATTCTTATGCCTTACGCAATGGAGGTGTTATCTACACTTAAAGCGAGGGGTGTCCGGATGGCTCTGATCACAAACGGATTTAAAGAGGTTCAGTACCGGAAACTAAAAAATTCCGGAATAGACCATTTTTTTGAAGCTATATTAATATCCGAAGAGCAGGGCGTTCAGAAACCCTCTCCGATTATCTTTAAAAGAGCCCTTAAGGCTATTGACGGGATAAAAAGCGAATCAATAATGGTTGGTGATGATTTTGTTAACGATATTGAAGGGGCAATGATCTTTGGCATTGATCAGTTTTTCTACAACTACAGATCCGTTCCGTGCGATGGTGGCCCAACTTATAACTCCAGAGATCTCAGAGAGTTGCTGGCTATTTCTTCTCCTGGACAATAAATATGTCCTCCCCCTCCTCCTGAAAGAAGTATTGTTCTCTGGCAAATTTTTCCAGACTATCCAAATTTGACCCCAACTCGAGAAGTTTCTCTTCGGTTGTCTCTATTTCCTGCTTGTAATAACTTTTTTGCTCCTCCTGTTCATTAATGTCCAGAATCACTTTAGCCCAGTCTATCAAGCTATTGCCATCAAAAAAAGTTATCCATACGGCAAAGACAACTCCTACTATAAGGAATTTATTCTTAATAATTTTTAAAATTTTAGAATCTAAAAACCTTTGCCACATCTCTTTTTGGGTTTTTATGATAATTTTTACAAAATTAATAATAATTTTGTCTTCGATATATTTAAATGAAGTAAGCAATATGACAAAACCAACTTTATTAGTACTCGCCGCAGGAATGGGTAGTAGATACGGAGGGTTAAAACAGATGGATGGTGTGGGACCTTGTGGTGAGACAATAATGGATTATTCTGTTTATGACGCAATTAAAGCAGGATTTGGGAAGGTGGTTTTTGTAATTCGCAATATTTTCAAATTGGAATTTGAGGAGAGAATTCGTACCAGATACGGAGATTCAGTTGAATTTTGTTTTGTTGAGCAGGAGCTGGACATGATTCCGGATGGTTTCAGGCTTAACCCGCAGCGGGCCAAACCTTGGGGAACAGGCCATGCTGTGCTGGTTACAGAAGAGGTTATAGATACTCCTTTTGCGGTTATTAATGCCGATGACTACTACGGACAAAGATCGTTTGAGGTTCTTGGTAAATTTTTATCGGAAAGAGCCGGCCGTTCAGGTGAATATTGTATGGTTGGTTTCGATATTTTAAATACTCTTTCTGAATCTGGCGATGTTTCCAGAGGAATATGCACAGTAGACAACAATAGCTGTCTTACATCTGTAGAGGAGCATCACAAGGTTGCAAGGAAAGGAGATACAATATCCGGCATAAACTCAAAAGGTGAAAGAGTTTCAATAAGCAGCGCGAATATTGTCTCGATGAATATGTGGGGCTTCACTACCGATCTTTTTAAAGAGGGGAGAATAATTTTTGAAAATTTTCTTAAACAAAATATAGATGACCTTCAGGCTGAATTTTATATTCCTTATGTTGTAAATATGATTCTGAAGAATGGCAAAGCAAGTTGCACTGTGCTAAACACTACTGATCAATGGTTTGGAGTTACATATAAAGAGGATCGGGAACAGGTAATTTCAAAGATAGGGGAGTTGGTTAAAAATGGAACTTATCCTTCACCCCTTTTTAATGTTTGATTTTTCTTATGTTTAAAAGATTTGACACATATCTGCCAGACCTCAAGGAGAGTTGGGTTTTGGTTTTCTTTCTGGTTGTAGGTGGAAGCATATTAAGTGGGGCAATAACGCTTTTCATCGGATATCTGTTTCCAGGTCTCTCCGGATGGCTGGAGGTAATAACTTATCCGCTCATATTTATTCCGCCATATCTGTGGATGATAAGACCCTATAAGAGCCGAGTTATAGAGAGTGAGCCGGTTCCTGTTAACAACCCAAATTTTGGGATGCTTGGCGCAACTCTGAGTTTCATACTTATCTTCCCATTGGTTTTTGCGTTTAATATGGTAATCGAGCCTCTTACCATATGGATGGATACACCGGATTTTATGAAGGAGCTATTGAACCAAGTCTCTGCAAACAAGACGAGCAGCCTCTTTATGTTGGTATTCTTTGCGCCCGTTCTGGAAGAGCTCTTCTGCAGGGGAATAATCCTGAGAGGGCTGCTTAAACATCTCTCTCCGGTCAAAGCTATCTTATGGTCCGCTGCAATATTCGGAGTAATCCATTTGAATCCATGGCAGGCAATTCCGGCTTTTCTTATCGGAGTTCTTATGGGATGGATTTACTGGAAAACACGGTCACTCTGGACCACAATTTTCATTCACTTCATTAATAACGGATTCGCGTATATTGTTACAATATTCTTCCCGGAACTTCCTGAAAATGCAGGTTATCATGATATGATACCCGGAGTATACTACTATATATTTTATCTGGTCGCACTTGCATATACGGCAGGCACTCTATTAATTATGAACAAATATTATGAAAAATCTGTATCCAATAAAATTTTACCCAATACTTAAAGAGAGGGTCTGGGGAGGAATTACCCTTGTTAAATCTTATAACAAACAGACAACAAGTTCCAAGCCTATAGGCGAAAGCTGGGAGATAAGCGGTGTGCAAGGAGATATATCTTTGATCTCCAATGGTTTTCTAAAAGGAAATGATATTAACGAGATTATAGAGACTTATTTGGGAGAGGTTGTTGGTGACGAAATTTATGAGAAGTTCGGCAACGAATTTCCAATCCTTATAAAGCTTCTTGACATTCAGGACAGGCTCTCGGTCCAGGTTCATCCGGATGATGAGACAGCCCTTCAAAGACATGGCTCCTACGGCAAAACAGAGTTTTGGTATATTCTCGATGCAGAACCCTCAGCAAAGATTTATATTGGTTTTAACCGAGATACCACAGCCCGGGAGCTTTACGACAAGTGTAATGACGATACGGTGGTGGAGTTGTTGAATGTTGTTTCGCCCAAAAAGGGTGACTATTTTTTTATTGAACCCGGAACAATCCATGCAGCAACGGGTGGTATTCTGGTTGCCGAGATTCAACAAGTATCCGATGTTACTTACAGAATTTATGACTGGGGCAGAGAACACAATCCGGCTACAGCACGGGAAATGCATCTGGATCTGGCAATTGATTGCATCAACTATAAGAAATTCAATTATTCAAATGGAGAGTCCGGTAAAGAAGAGTTGGTCAATTGCAACTACTTCAAAGTAAATCTGATTAATATTGATAAGATTAAAAGACTGGATAGTCAGGATTATAGCAGTTTTATAATTTATATTTGCGCAGAGGGTGGAGCAATTATTTCAGGAAAAGAATCATCCGAAAAAATTGTAAAAGGTGAAACAATGTTGATTCCGGCATACATGGGTGAATACACGATAGAGAAGAACACTGCCAATTGTCAACTTCTGGAAATTATCGGGAAGTAAGATTATCCAGAAGATCGTTCATATCTCTTCTCTCTTTTTTTGTTGGGCGACCGGTACCTCTGTCTCGAATCAGAAAGATAGATTCTCTGGGTGCATTCAGTTTGTCCAACTCCTCTTGCGATGTTATGTTCTGAACATATAACTCCACAAGTTTTGCTGGTTGTCTTTTATCTACGGGCTCTGTTACTTTGTATTTAAAATGGATGTTAGCTTTCCTTACGGTAATAATATCGTTTGGTTTTACCTCTCTGGATGCCTTTCCGTCTATATCATTTATCTTTATGCGACCAGCTTTGCAGGCTTCTGTCGCTTCTGAACGGGTCTTGTAGACTCGTATTGACCACAGATATTTATCAAGCCGACTCATTTTGTGTTGAAAACATTCATCGTTTTATCTATGCCGGCTGTACCGAAAGATTTTATGGCTTCAATCGCTCTGTCACATATAAAAGGTAACTCTTTGGCCTCCTCCTCTCTCCATCTCCCCAGAACATAATCTACCTGTTGCCCCCTGCCGAAATTATCGCCAATACCAATCCTGAGACGAGAAAAGTTGTTATTGCCCAATGTATCTGAAATATCTTTAAGACCGTTATGTCCTCCATCGCTACCTTGCTTTCTCATACGAATGGTACCAAGTGGCAAAGCCAGATCATCAACTACAACCAGCATATTTTCCACAGGAATCTTCTCGGCCTGCAGCCAGTAGTTAACTGCCTTGCCACTTAAATTCATATATGTGGATGGTTTAAGAAGGATAAAGCTCTTTCCCTTGAATCTGAATTCTGCGACAGAGCCATAACGTTGGCTGTTAAAAGAGATATTGGATGCCTTGGCTAAGGCATCCAACACATTAAATCCTATATTATGGCGAGTGTCAGCGTATTCAATTCCGATATTTCCCAATCCGACAATTAGATAGCTCATACTCGATATAGTTGATTACTATTTGGTAGTGGTCGCTGCCGCTGCGGTTGTACCTATAGCTGCACGGGTCGTCTTTACAGCACAGATAATGGTGTTCTTTGGTGTAAGCACTTGGATATTATCGAATTTCAAATCACCTGCCACAATAGTTTTACCCAGCTTAAGATTGGTAATGTCAACTGTGACCGTATCAGGAAGATTCTTTAATTCTGCAGCAATTTTAACTTTTCTTGTATTAAGGATAAGTTTACCCCCTTCACGTACGCCCTCTGAGTTTCCGGTTATAACGACAGGAACCTCTATTGCAACAGGTTTGTCTTCAGAAACTGCAAGAAAATCTATATGCAGAGGCTTATCGGTAACAGGATGATATTGGGCACTATGACGAACAGCAAGCCAGTTTTTACCGTCAATTTCCAATTCAAAAATATATGAATTAGGGGTATTTATTGTCAAAAGAAGTTCTTTTTCATCAACTGAGAAAAGAAGATTTTCGATTCCCTTTCCATAAAGTACACACGGAACTTGTGCTTTTCTTCTTAAAGTTTTGGTCGCTTGTTTGTTCGATACTACTCTTGAGTTGCCTTGTAATTTGATTGTCTTCATAAAATAGATTTAAAATGTGTTACTCAATCCGGAACTCCGGATCCCATTGCACCAAAAAAGTTGCCTTTTTTAGGAAAGTCAAAGGTACAAAAAAATATTTTCCCTGCAACAATTTGCTATTTTATCATCTCACTCTCCGTATTCCAATGGTAACCTTTATAAAAATTATCTAAATATGTGTTCGCCGGATTTTGAATGTAGGTACTGATTCCCGAGTAACTCTCTATCGGAAGATCAATAAAGTAACCAGTAGTCCATTTTGCAATTACAGCATTGTTCAGCGCAGTTTTAAAACTGTAAAATTCAGAAGGTGTTGCTATGCTCTTCACAAGGTCAGAAAGGTCATAAAACCAATGTTTATCTAACCTGTAATATTTTTGAATTTTACTCATATCAAGAGTAGCAATTTTTGAACGGTTATTATTGAAAATTACTTTGCTCTCTTCAGCAACTTTTTGCAGCTTATCTGTCTGATAAATAGCTATTGTTGCAGACTTGTAAGCTCCGCTCATTCCATTATAGTAGTTGTAAAATATCTCGCATGTCTCATTAAGGTCTGCAGTGTTCTCAAAAAGCGGTTTCATAATCTGATCGTATGGGAATCCTGTAGCCAGAATCTCTGTAGGAGAGGCAACTATGTAATCACATTTATCCTTAAGTTCGTAAGCTCCTTCGATTCCTCCCATAAAACAACAATCAAAAATGATAAATGAGAAGTGGTAAGGTATGGCATCGCTAAGATCTGTTATTTCCATCTCCACTCCGCTATCTTCACCAAAACTTTTAACCATTCCGGAGTATGGGTCAGGCATATATGCGTTAAATTCTGCGGGATTGCTGTAGTATCCCTCCGGGAGCCAGCCTGAAGAATGCGACCAAAGAATAAGTCCGTATTCTTCTGCCGGGAAGATGGTCTTAGCCTTGTTCAGGAGGTTTTCAAGTACTTGAGGGGTAGCTGAATTCTGTTTCTCAAAATTTACTACCACATCTTCTTGTGCTTTCCCCGAATTATCCTTGTACAATCTTAAAAGCTTGGGATTCGAACCGGAAAGGTGAGAGTAGACCAGTAAGATATCTCTGTCATCCACCGGAGGAAGATAGCCCTCTTTAAGACTTACTATATTGTTGGCCGCATAGCTGCTCAAATTGTTGTTTGCTGCCAGATAGAGAATTACAACCCTGTGGTATGATGAGCTGCCGGAGTTGTCTTTTTCGCAAGAGGCGAATAACACAGACAGGCATAGAGCAAATGCTAAACTTATATATTTTGATATTTTCATCTGTTCATAAGCAATTTTAATTTGGGATCAGGCAAATGTAGCAAAAAATCATATATTTGTAAAAACTTTGAATACTGATGAACTACTTTAAAATTATGCTATTTGCAACTACAATTGGGCTTTTCGCAAGCTCTTGTCAGAATGGTTCCAAGGAGATTAAAGAAGAGCCTTTTAAATATCTGGCAGATGAGTTTGCCGATATTAAAGTCATTCGCTACCAGATTCCCGGCTGGGATTCTCTCACTCTACAACAAAAGGAGTATATCTACCATCTGAGCGAAGCTGCCAAATGCGGAAGGGATATATTCTGGGATCAAAACTTCAGGTACGGTCTTAAGGTTCGCAAGGTATTGGAGACTATTCTGGATAACTACAAAGGAGATACCAGCAGTGAGGATTATGCCAGTTTTCTGGTATATGCAAAACGAGTCTTCTTTAGTAACGGAATTCACCATCACTATGCAGAGGAAAAAATTATTCCGGGATGCAGCCAGGAGTTCTTCAAAAAGCTGATGTTTGAAACCGGACAAGACTCCATTGCAGCTAAGATAATTCCGATTCTCTATGATCCGGCTCTTTACCCACAGAGAAAGAACATTACAAACCAGGGTGATCTCATTCTTGGAAGTTCTGTCAATTTCTACGAAGGGGTCAATAAGAAAGAGGCCGAGAATTTCTATGCCAGGATGGAAAATCCCAAGGATCTGCAGCCTGTTTCATATGGCCTCAACTCCAAACTTGTAAAGAAAGATGGTAAAATTTACGAAGATGTATACAAGATTGGTGGTTTGTATGGTCCTGCCATAGAGAAGATTGTATATCATCTGGAGAAAGCAGCTGCAGTTGCAGAGAACGATGTTCAGAAGAGATACATCTCCCTTTTGATTGAGTATTACAAAACCGGCAATCTTAAAACTTGGGACGCTTACAATATTGCTTGGGTAGAAGATACCGGTTCTCAGGTGGATTTTATAAATGGTTTTATCGAAAACTATAACGACCCTCTGGGGATGAAGGCTACATGGGAGTCAATGGTTAACATAAAGGATATAGAGGCTTCAAAACGCACTCTGATTATAAGCGAAAATGCCCAGTGGTTCGAAGACAACTCACCTGTAGATCCTCAGTACAAAAAGAGAAAGGTTAAGGGCGTATCTGCAAAAGTAATCTCAGCGGTACAGTTGGGTGGTGATTGTTATCCTGTCTGTCCACTCGGAATCAATCTTCCTAATGCAGACTGGATACGCAAAGACTATGGCTCTAAATCCGTTACAGTTGCTAATATAACAGAAGCCTATGCAAAAGCTGCAGAGGAGTCTCCCAAAAATATGACCAATGAATTTTCGTGGGATGAGGCTGAAATCTCTATGATAAAGGAGTATGGTACCCTAACCGACAACCTCCATACAGACCTTCACGAGTGTCTCGGCCACGGTTCTGGACAACTTAAAGAGGGGACCTCTCCTAATGCTCTTAAAAACTATAGTTCAACTCTTGAAGAGGCCAGAGCAGACCTTTTTGCACTTTATTATCTTGCAGATCCAAAGCTCGTTGAACTTGGCATCATTCCAAACGCCGAAGCTTATAAAGCCGAGTATATGACCTATATCCGCAATGGGATCTTTACCCAGTTCGTCCGCATAGATCTTGGTAAAACAGTTACACAGGCACATATGCAGGATCGCAAGATGATATCTGAGTGGTGCTACGAAAAGGGCAAGACAGAGAATGTGATCGAAAAAAGGGTAAGAGATGGAAAAACTTATTTTGTTATTAACGACTATCAGAAACTCCGCAATCTATTTGGGGAACTTCTAAAGGAGCTTCAGCGCATAAAATCTGAGGGAGACTACCAGGCAGGTAAAAATCTGGTTACAACCTACGGCATTAATATAGACCCTGTACTTCATAAAGAGCTCAAGGAAAGATATGCTGCCCTTAACCTGAAACCTTACGGTGGTTTTATTAATCCGGATATAATTCCCGTGGAAAAGAAAGGTAAGGTAATCGACTATAAAGTTGAATACCCAACCGATTTTCTGCAGCAGATGCGCGACTACGGCAAGAAGTACAATTTTATACCAACCCCTACTTTATTGTAGGGATCTCTTCCGTATCTACCATATCCAGTTTTCCGGACCAAAGGTATTTATTTGTCTCTTTCATAAGCACCTTAGACAGCAGAAGCAGTGAGACGAGATTTGGAATGGCCATAAGTGCGTTCATACTGTCGGCAATGGTCCATACCAAAGAGAGGTTTACCACTGAGCCAACAAAAACGGCAATAATCCAGGCGATGCGATATGTCAGAATATACTTCTTCCCGCTCAGGTACTCAACGGCTCTTTCGCCGTAATAACTCCATCCAAGGATGGTAGAGAAGGCAAATGTGATAATTCCTACCGTCAATATTACCGACCCGAAAGGAACCTTGGAGAACGCTATCTTTGTAAGAATAGCTCCCTGAGTATGGTCGATATCCGGATAGGCAATCAATGTACTCACCAATACCAGACCAGTTAAAGCGCAAACAACAACTGTATCCCAGAATGTGCCCGTAGAGGATACAAGAGCCTGGCGGACAGGATTGCGGGTTTTGGCCGCAGCTGCTACTATAGGTGCCGATCCCAGGCCCGATTCATTTGAGAATAACCCGCGCGCTATTCCAAAGCGGGCAGCCATCATTACTGCAGTTCCGGTGAATCCAGCTCCGGCAGCCTTGGCACTAAATGCCGATGAAAATATGAGATCAAATGTCTCTTTAAGAAAAGGAGAGTTGACATATAGTATAAATAGACAGCCAAGTATGTAGAATATTGCCATAAACGGCACTAAGGCTTCACAAACCTTTGCGATTCCCTTTACACCGAACAGGATAACCATAGCAGTACATATACTTAGGACTATCCCGGTCCAGAATGTAGGAATGGAATAGGTCTCACTCACGATGACTGCAATAGAGTTTGCCTGAACAGTATTACCGATTCCGAACGCAGCAACTGCTGCAAAGATGCAAAAGAGAACAGCCAGCCATTTCATTTTCAATCCACGTTCCAGAGCATACATAGGGCCGCCCAACATAGTTCCGTCCGATGTCTTTACTCTGTATTTAATAGCAAGAAGCCCTTCTGAGTATTTTGTTGCAATACCAAGCACACCTGTGATCCAGCACCAGAATACGGCACCAGGGCCACCGAGTGCCACAGCCGTTGCCACACCAACAATATTACCAGTACCGATTGTTGCGGCCAGGGCTGTGGCCAATGCACCAAACTGGCTTACGTCTCCGCTGGCCTCCTTATCTTTGGTAACGGAAAGCTTGATTGCTGTAAAAATTTTTCTTTGAGGACACTTTAGAATGATTGTAAGATAGAGATGAGTCCCCAGAAGAAGGATAATCATAGGCCAACCCCATAGAGTAGCACTTACACTCTCTGCAATAGAAGTTAAAGAATTCATAGTTTAAGTTAAGTTGTATAGCTGTAAAGTTATAAAAAAACAAAAGAGGGAAGCATCTAACCACCCTCTTTCTTCGCATCTTTTGGACATTCCCTCTACACAAGCTGCTTAATTACCTCAATTGCCTTATCGTAATCCGGTTCAACTACAATATCTTTTGTTATCTCCTTATAACGCACCACACCCTTTTTATCTATTATCACGACACCTCTTGCAAGAAGCCGATTTTCCTTTACCAAAAATCCATACTCAAGTCCGAATCTGGAATATTTGTAATCGGAAAGAGTATGTATGTTATTGATTCCCTCAGCAGCACAGAAACGACCTAATGCAAATGGAAGATCCTTTGAAATAGTCAGAACAACCACTTCTGGGGAAAATTCGGTTGCTTTTTTGTTAAAAGTTCTGGTCTGTGTTGCACACACAGTAGTATCAATAGACGGAAAAACGCTCAATACAACAACCTTACCCTTAAAATCAGATAGTTTTACATCTTTTACAGAGATGTCGGAAGCCACAATTTCCGGAGCAGTATCTCCAACATTTATTTGCCTTCCAAGAAGAGTTAAAGGATTACCTTTAGCAGCAAAAACATTCTTTGTCTCAATTGATGTTATATCTTTCATACCTTTTTTATTTTTTGTTTATTTAATAACAATAATTACTGTAATTTGTTTACTTTTGAATTCAAATTAAATAACGATGAAGAGAATAGCCCAAAAAACCTGTTTTGTTGTTGCATTTTTTATTGCTTTAACATTTATTACTTCCTGCAATAAAAACGATAATCCGTCACCAGAAAAAACAGAACTGACAAAAACCAAAACGTATCTTTACGATTTGATGACCGATGTCTATTACTGGTATAAGGATATGCCCAGGAATATCGATGCAGCCAGCATCAACTCAATTTATGACTATTTCGATGCTCTTCTTGTTACGCAGGACCGTTGGTCGTGGATGATGTCCGGCGAAGATTATCTTTCATCGGAAACAGGAATATACCTTACATATGGAGCAAGCTTCGCCCAGGCAATAGACTACTATTCAGATTACGGGGTTAGAGTCAGATACATGTTCGACAACTCGCCCTTATCTGAAAAAGGGGTTAAAAGGGGGTACGAGTTGACTCATCTGAATGGCACTCCTGTAATGGACCTGATAAGAGCTGACACATTCATTGCCACACTCTCCAAGACTACAAACAGTTTCACTTTCAAAGATCTGGAAGGTAAATCATCTACTTTTACCGCTACTGCCCGCGAAGTGAATACAAGATCGGTGCTTAAAACCATGGTCATAACCAGCAATGAGTTTCCAAATCTCCCTTATCCGGTTGGATATTTTAACTATTACTCTTTTAAGGCAACAATGCTATCTGACATAGATAATGCAATGGCTCTTTTTAAGAGTGCCGGAATTAAGGAACTTGTGCTGGATTTAAGGTACAATGGCGGGGGAGATGGACAGGCAACTTCTCTTTTAGCCAACTATCTGGCTCCGGCAAGTGCCGAGGGAAAAATTATTGCACGCAGGGAACACAACAACAAACTCTCTCAGTTAGATAGTGACGAATCTACTATGACAATCGTTAAGAGAGTAGCTAATTCTCTGGATCTTACAAGAATCATTATCCTCACCAGCAAAGGAACAGCCTCTGCAAGCGAGGTCATCCTTAATGGTTTAGAGCCGCTAATGAATGTTATACAGATTGGAAAAACCACGTATGGAAAGCCTAATGGCATGTATGTTTGGTTTTATCCGGAAAATGACGAGATAAGCCCCGATTACGTTTTCCTTCCAATTGCATTCTTTAGTGTTAACAGTGTGGGTTACGGACATTACGAGGATGGCATTACTCCTGACAATGACAGGCCGGACGATCTTTATCACGACTTCGGAATTGAAGAGGATTGGTTAAATGCAGCCCTTACATATATCACAACCGGTCAGTACCCTGCATTACCAGCTATTACTGCAGGTACAAAATCCCTTACACCTGCCGGTAAAATTTCAGTGGACGAGGATGTCGCAAATTATGGAATATACAAGGTTAAGAGACCTTGCTAAATAACCTCGATGTCAACTGAGAATATCCACCCCTGTCTGCCATCTGCCAGTTCAACTCTCTTCCACTGACCCAGTTCTTCCAGAAGTTCTACTTTTGTCCCCTCGTGGAGAATAAACAGAGTCTTTCCGGAGTTATCTGGAGAACTTCTTACTGTGCTTACGGGCTTCATTACGATTGCAGTATTCTTAAGGTTATACCTGTGTTTCTGGTTCATAGAAAAATATCCCGATCCCAAACCTAACAAAAGGGCAGCCATTGCAGCAAAAAATGAGATTTTTCGTATTCTGGAACTTGACCCGAATCTAAAGCTTAGCAGCAATAAAGCGGCAACAGCAAAAAGAAATAAGGTGATGATGCCCCACTTATCGGAAGAGAGAGAATAGTTGATATTCTCAATCCAGGTTCCTAAGATAAAATCGGGGATCTCTTCAATTTTATCCAATGAAAAATCTTTAGCCAGATTCAGATTATTTATAAGATCTTTATCAGATGGATTAAACTTAAGAGCCCTTTCGTAATAAAGAATTGATTTTCCAGCCTCTTTAAGTTTAAAATAGCTGTTCCCGATATTATAGAACAGAGACTCCGATGCATATCCCATATCCTCTATCTTCAGATAGTTCTCAAGTGCTTCTGAATAGTTAGACTGGGAATATAAATTATTGGCGTTTTTCCATAGCTCTTTGGGCGTCTGAGCATCCAGAAGCGATATTGCAACACTGAAATATAAAAATAATACTATCCTTTTCATATCTACACCTCCAAATCTGAAATCAATTTTATTGCTCTCATATAGTTATTGTCCATCTCTATTCCACCCGGATCAGGGGCGTAGCGGGCATACTCACAAGCCTCTATAAGCGATAGTAACTCCTGGATAAATTCCGGCTTCACAGATTTTTCTGTAAGGGAACCGGCAATGTTATCTCTTGAAAGATCTGAAAGAGGAAGGTTAAGCTTATCAGAACAATATCCCAGTAATGCTCTGTGAAGCTCCTCATAGAAACGCGAATATTGTTTTTGTTTAAGCATTGACTCGGCTGTTTTAAGTCTTGCCCTTGCGACCTTGTTTGCCCTGCGGTTCTTTGCTCCGGCAACATCTCTGTTTCGTTCTATCCTCTTGGACAAATACTTATTCAGAACAAAATATAGTGCTATAATCATGGCTAACAGAGCAAAGAAGGGAACAGATCCAAAGAAGAAATGGTTGCCCCTCTTGAGTTTAGATGAGCCGGTTTTTATATATCTGATATCGCTACCTATACTTCTGACAGCCTGCTTGTTTACTCCCAACGAGAGTGATGAGCTTGAAATTGTGCCACCACCGGTATCCTTGCCCACTCCAAGAGTCAATGGTTCAGATGTAAGTGAGATGTATTTTCTCTTTGATATATCGTAATAGCTGAACTGGACAGGACCCAAGGTAAATTGTCCGGAGCCTCTGGGAATTAACGGATATTCAAACTCCTTACTGCCGGAGGCACCTCTGCCGGTCTTACTGCTTTTGTCTGTTATTTTAGTATCGTAAACCTCGAAGTCTGCCGGAAATTCAATTTTTGGTGCTTCAATAAGATTGATATTTCCGGTCCCGCTTATTGTGACTATCAAAGAGACTGCCTCATTTGCATTAACACTATCTCTGTTAAGCTTTGCAGACATCCGGAAGTCCCCTACACCTCCGGCAAAAGCAGGTGGAGCCCCTGCAGGTAAAGGATCTACATAAACACGGACGCTATGAGCTGTTATTCTCTTCCTGACGGTCTGAAAACTATCAAAAAAATCGTCAAAGATTGACCTTTGAGAACTACTTGCAGGGGATTTGATCTGTATCTGACAAATCATCTCCGATGGGTCTATTGTCAAAGATCCGGTCTGCTGAGGAAGCAACATATATCTTCTAAGAACAGCGGCATTGTATATTTTACCGTTTACACTCTCCCTTACAAATTCAATATTGGATGGTGTATCTACCTCCTGACTCCAGAAGCCGTTAAAGGTCGGGAACTTTACATTTTCGAACCCTGCTATTGGTACCTTGGTATAAATTTTCAATGTTGCGATAAGGTGTTCGCCTTTTACAACCCTGCTTTTACTTGTGCTCATACGCATAAATATATCGTCACTGGAGATATTTTCGGTTGCCTGTGAAGACTCATTTGTACCACTGCTTCCACTACCTTCTCCCTTGACAACCTCTATGGTAAAGGGCTCTGATGTATATCCCTTGCCTCCTATTACCACAGATGCAGATGAAATTGTAAACTTCCCCAGCGACTTTGGTTGTAAGACGTATGTGTAACTCACCTGAAAACTCTCAGTTCGTTTTCCGTTGATTATCTGCGTACTGCTCATAGTAGAAGATGATGGTCCGGCTAACACGTCAAACCCGGCAAAAGTCGGTGGATTAAAGCTGGAAGGTTCAGCACTGGCAGTAAAAATAAGTCTGAAACTCTCATCCAACCCTACAACTCTTGGAGCATCGACAGTAAAAACCGACTGAGCTGCTCCCGAGAGAACAATTATCAGTGAGCTCAACAATAGCATCACCCTTTTAAAATAGATTCTGATCATATATTTTACTATAATATTCTTTTACCAATTCTTTTCTCTCTGCCGGCTTTGCGCTTTTACCTTTTCTTTGTTAAGCTTTTCCTGAGTCTCCTTCTCCTTGTTCTGGATTGCCTGTAACATTTGCTGTGCAGCCTGAGGGCTTATTTTGGGAGGTGGTGGTTGGTTTTTGTTGTCCTGATTCTGATCCTTGTTCTGATTCTGATTCTGATCCTTATTCTGGTCCTTATTCTGGTCCTGGTCTTTATTCTGATCCTTGTTCTGCTTATCCTGCTCATTCTTTAGCATCTTCTGGGCATAAGCAAGATTGGACTTTGTCTCCATATCATCCGGATGCAGTTTTAAAGCATTTTTGTAAGATTCGATGGATTCTTTGTATTTCTTCTGCGATAAACCAAAGTTACCAAGATTATGGTATGCGTTTGCCTTTACGGTAGTATTCTCTATTGAATCCACCAGCGGAATCATGATCTTTTCTGCTTCCGGAAAGTTGTTCAATTTATATAGTGCGTTCCCAAGGTTATACTTTGCCTGAAGCGAGCTGGGGTTTCTGTCCAGCGCTCTTCTGTAGTCGATCTCCGCCTTTTGAAAATCTCCCTTCTTAAAGGCAGTATTTCCGGAACGCACCTCCCCCCTCTCTGACTGTGCTCCGGCAGAGATAAAAGTAAGTGCAAAAATTATAGTCAATATAAAACCTTTCATAGGTAACTGTTATTTAAAAAAGTTTTTCCCCTTTCTGTTCACAATAAAAAATTCTAAAACAAGAAAGAACAGAGCTATGCCGAAAAAATACATATATTGCTCGTTAAAGTCTTCAAAAACCACAGACTTGTAGCTCTGTTTGTCCATATTGTGTATTTTATCCACTATGGCATCCAGTCCGAAATCGCTGTTTCCCGCTCTGACATATACTCCGCCGCCAGCTTCGGCTACTTTTACCAAAGTCTGTTCATCCAACTTGGTGACTACAATATTTCCATCGCGATCTTTTAAAAGTTCGCCATCAGGTAGTGGAATTGGTTTTCCGGCCTCTGAACCGATACCCAAGGTATATACCATAACACCCATCTCATTTGCAGTTTTGGCAGCCGCAACAGGATCGTCCTCATGATTTTCTCCATCTGTAATGAGAATTATAGCCCGGCTGTTTTTACTCTCCTGGCTAAAACTTTTTATGCCCGTATTTATCGCCTCACCTAAAGCTGTTCCCTGTACAGGCACAGATTGAGTATTTATATTGTTCAAAAATATCTTTGCAGATACATAATCTGTAGTTATTGGCAACTGCACATATGCCTGTCCTGCAAAAACTATCAAACCTATTCTGTCATTTTTAAGCTTATCCACCAGACGGGATAATGCAAGTTTTGCCCTCTCGAGTCTGTTTGGAGAATAATCCTCTGCCAGCATTGAGTTTGAACCATCCAAAGCGATCATTATCTCCACTCCCTTAGAATCGACCTCCTTAATTTTTGCCCCCAACTGCGGCCTGGCAAGGCCGATTGCAAAGAAGAAGATTGCCAGAGAGAAAATCGAGAGTTTTATCCAACCTCTGTTTTTCGAGACTCTGGGCATTAAGCTTTCGACTATGGTCTTCTCCCCAAACTTCTCCAATCTCTTTCTCCTGCCTCTTCTTGAAAAAGCATAAAAGAGAAAAAGGAAAGGAATAACAAGTATTATCAACAGATATTCTGTCTGAGCAAACTGTAACATATATTATTAAGGTATTCTTCGTGAAACAAAAAGTCTTGATATTAACTCAAAGGCAAGTGCAAAGAGTGCGATAAGTGCAAACCTCATAAACAACTCCTTGTAAACCGGAAAAGAGTCCACCTCTGTTTTATTCTTCTCCATCTTATTGATCTCCCCGTAAATCTCCAACAACTTTGTATTGTCCGTAGCTCTGAAATATTTTCCACCTGTCTCGTTTGCAATCTGCCTGAGGAGCGGTTCATCTATCTCTACCTGCACCTGTTGGATTTCGACGCCGAATGGTGTCATCACCGGATATGGAGCCAGACCCATGGCACCAACACCAATAGTATATACCCTCACTCCGTAAGTTTTTGCAATCTCTGCTGCCATAAGCGGTGCTACCTCCCCTCTGTTGTTAACCCCATCTGTCAAAAGAATAATCACCTTACTTTTAGCCTCGGAATCTTCAAGTCTGGCGACTGCTGTTGCCAGGCCATTGCCGATTGCGGTACCGTCTTCAATAAATCCGGTCTGCACCTCCTTCATCAGATTGATAAGAGTAGCCCTGTCTGTTGTCAAAGGGCACTGTGTAAAGCTCTCTCCGGCAAAAACAACAATTCCCATTCTATCGTTGGGCCTTTGTGCAATAAATTCGATTGCAATATCCTTTGCTGCACTTATCCTGTCGGGATTAAAATCCCGGGCAAGCATACTTGTAGAGATATCCAGCGCAAAAACTATATCAATTCCCTCTGTATTAACCTTTTCAAAATCCTGGGACGAACGAGGTCTGGCTATTGCCACTATTATTGCCGCGAGTGCGATAGATCTGAATATGAAAGGAAGGTGTCTGGATGCCTTTTTTAAACGGCCCCCCTTCCCGCTCCAAGGTGCGGTTGTAGAGACACGGATTGTGGGGCCGGCCCCTTTTATCTCCCTCCAGACATATAGTGCTATGACCGGGATGAGTAAAAGCTCCAAAAAAAGTAAATTAGGGTATTCAAAAAACATACTACCTCCCTTTTTCTTGTTCTATCTTTTCCTGTTCCATCTTTTGTAAAAAAGTAGCATTTACAAACCTTACTGCAGTTGGTATTGCATTCTCGTTCTCCTCTGCCGTAGCTTTATATTTTGCAAACTTAACCAAATCAGACAAATTCAGGAGTTTTTTCAATTCCTTGTGCTCATACGGTTCTATCTTCTCTCTGGAGAGAGAGTCAAGAATTTCACTGGATGTCTTCTCCATTGTTTGTATATTGAACCTCTGCTCCAGATAGACCCTGAGGGTATCTGTTATGTTTGTATAATAAAGCTTCTCCTGGTTGTTCTGCCAAAGTTTTTCAGACCTTATCTTCTCTAAGTTTCTCAAAGCAACTATATGCGGAGGATCTGCCACAACCGGTTTGCCAAAAAGCGACCTCCGCTGTTTGCGGTTTTTAATGAACCTTACGATAAGGTAGCCCAGCAGAGTTAATAATACCAACAGGCCAAACCATGGGATAAACTCTTTTACTGTATATGGATAAGTGAGTTGATCTTTTATATCAAATGGTTTATAAGTAGTTGTATCTATCTGAATGGTAGTAACATTCAGTTGCCCACCATCGAACCATATAGTATCAATAGACCCATCTGCGTTGTTCAGGTAGGCCGGAAACTTTGGCAATGCATATGAACCACTGTCGAAAGAGGTTAGCACAACCTTTGTCTCCAGATTCAACTGGTCTCCCACGTTCGAGATAGTATCAATTGAAGGAGTGCCTACAATCTCAACACCTTCAGTTACAGGGTTGGCCGGAGTAGGAAAGATAAATTTAGTGCCTTTTGGAACCGTAGTTTTAAAGCTCAAAGTTGTCTGATCGCCAATAAGTAACGTATCTTGTAATATCATACCTCTTATCTATTTTTAAACAGAGCAATTAAACCCTTTACATAATCTTCATTTGTTGAGATGCTCACCGAATCGATCTTATATTTTCTCAGACACTGCTGCGTAGATAACAGCACCTTTTCGTTCCAGCCATTAAAATAATCTTGCACTGCTTTGCTGGAGGTATCTACCCACTCCTCCTTGCCACTTTCCGAATCCATAATTCTCACCAATCCAACATCCGGAAGTTCTCTCTCCCTTGGGTCAAATACCGATATAACCGATATATCGTGTCTGTTTGCAGCTATCTTGAGAGCGTTTTCAAAATTAGGCTTAAGCTGAGAGTCCACATCAATCAGGTCCGAAAGCAGAAACGCCGTGCATCTCTTCTTGATTGCATTGGTCAAAAACCGGAGAGCCTCTCCTATATCAGTCCCTTTGTTTTCAGGCTCAAAATCAAGCAGCTCCCTTATGATTCTAAGAAGGTGGCTCCTACCCTTTTTTGGCGGAATGAATTTCTCAACCTTTGAACTGAAAAAGAGAGCTCCCACCTTATCGTTATTTGCAGAAGCGGAAAAAGAGAGAACTGCGGCAATCTCTGCAATCAGCTCCTTCTTTAGTTTCTTTGTCGTTCCAAATGCTCTTGAGCCACTCACATCCACCAGCAACACAACCGTCAACTCCCTCTCTTCTTCAAACACCTTTATGTACGGAGCATTAAGTCTGGCAGTCACATTCCAGTCCATACTCCTGACATCATCTCCATATTGATATTCTCTTACTTCACTGAAAGCCATACCTCTCCCTTTAAATGCAGAGTGGTACTCTCCTGCAAAAATCTGTCGAGATAACCCTTTTGTTTTAATCTCAATTTTCCGAACTTTTTTTAGTAACTCTAATGATGACATATTAAGGAACTTCTATTGCGTTCATTATTTCTGTGATGATGTTCTCCGAGGTGATGTTTTCTGCCTCTGCCTCGTATGTAAGACCAATCCTGTGTCTCAGCACTTCGTAGCATACGGCCCTCACATCCTCAGGAATAACATATCCTCTCCTCTTGATAAAAGCATACGCTTTAGCAGCCATTGCCATATATATGCTTGCCCTTGGAGATCCCCCGTACGCGATGAGATCTTTAAGATTTTTAAGGCCATACTCCTCCGGAGTTCTGGTCGCAAAAACTATATCTACAATATATTTTTCTATCTTTTCGTCCATATAAACCTCTCTCACAACCTCTCTGGCACATATAATATCTTCCGGTTTAAGCACTTTGTTGGCCTTAGGAAACTCACCACTGTTATTCATTCTGATTATCAGTTTCTCCTCCTCTTTTTTAGGATAAGAGACAATCACTTTTAACATGAAACGGTCTACTTGTGCCTCAGGCAAAGGATATGTACCCTCCTGTTCTATCGGATTCTGAGTAGCCATTACCAGAAATGGTTTCGGAAGTTTAAAACTTTGATCTCCAATTGTAACCTGTCTCTCCTGCATTGCCTCAAGCAGTGCCGACTGAACTTTTGCAGGAGATCTGTTAATTTCATCTGCCAATACAAAATTTGCAAAAATAGGCCCTTTTCTAATCTGAAATTGCTCACTCTTCTGGCTGTATATTAGAGTACCAATTAAATCTGCAGGCAAGAGGTCGGGAGTGAACTGAATACGGCTGAATTGCGCATCCACAATTGAGGATAGTGTATTGATGGCAAGTGTTTTTGCCAAACCAGGCACCCCTTCCAGAAGAATGTGGCCATCTGCCAGCAGCCCAATCATAAGGCTCTCTACCAGTTGTTTCTGACCGACAATCACCTTGTTCATCTCCAGAGTGATCATATCCACAAAGGCACTCTCTCTCTGAATTCTTTCGTTTAGTTCTTTGATATTTACGGTTTCCATATAAAATGATTTTGTATTTTTGTAGCTGTCAAATTTACAAATTTAACTTATTTTTAAGAATGCGTTACTTTATTTCTCTTTCTTACAGGGGTAGCGCCTACTGCGGGTGGCAGCTACAGATTAATCGGCCGTCTGTTCAGTCTGAGATTGAAAGAGCATTCTCGATATATCTTGGAACAGAGATCCAGATAACTGGAGCCGGGAGGACAGATGCCGGAGTTCACGCAATTTGCTACGTTGCCCATTTCGACTCGTCAAATCCGATTCTGGTTCAAGATTACCCCAAGCTGATTTACAAAATAAATGCCATCCTGCCCTCAGACATTACACTTTTTAATATTTTTCAGGTCCCGGATAACGCACACGCCCGCTTCGACGCCATAAGCAGGACTTACAAATATTATATCCATACAAAAAAGGACCCTTTTGCAGCTGATTTTTCATACTTTTTCCCATACAATCTGGATGTGGAGAAGATGAATCTGGCTGCCGGTTTTCTTTTGGGAGAACAGGATTTCACCTCAATGACAAAGCTCCACTCAAATGCCAAAACAAATATCTGCACTGTCTCTGAGGCAATCTGGACTCTCTGCTCGCCGCTGAATTTTTCTCCACCTAATTGGCACAACTTCAACCAGTCATCTTTTTCAGACACTTGTATTCCTTCCATGTCAGATGCTTCCGCTCCCTCCTTTCCAGATACTCCTACTCCCTCCTTTTCAGACTCTTCGTTCTGTTTCACAATAACTGCCAACCGCTTTCTGCGTAATATGGTAAGAGCCGTGGTGGGCTCGCTTCTCGAGGTGGGGCGCGGTAAACAGGAACCCGTCTGGATAGAGGAGATTCTTGAACAAAAAAACCGCTGTGCCGCCGGCAGCTCAGTACCCGCCCACCCACTCTTTCTCACAAGCATAGAGTACCCGTATAATATATTTTAATTATATATTTGTATACCTAAAATTAAACAAAATGAGAAAGGAAATTCACCACAGCGCACCTTCGGGCGCAGTTTACGGTCTCGGTTTGATTGGATCCGCCATCTATTTCATAATGCACGCCACAACTTTTTGGGCCGGCAATATTTATTTACGAAGCTTTCAAATATTTAGGAGCATAGAACTCTCCTGAATATCATTTTATTACAGCCTTTTTTGATTTTGATTTAGCAGGACTTTTAGTTCTGTTGTATTCATTTAGTTTTATTGTTTTATTTATTAATATTGTATATTTGAGTTTGTAATTATTTAATAAATAGGTGAGAGAGTATGAAGCGAGAGAGTAGCGACAAGGTCGCACAATTTAAAGACTGGCTGAAAAGCAGACGCTATAGCGAAAACACAGTCAAGACTTATACAGAGGCTATAAACACATTTTTCAATTTTTTTTCAGACAAACATCCGTCCGAAATCACAAATTCGGACATTATTCGGTTTAACAACCAGTTCATCCTAAAACGAGGCTACTCTGCCTCATACCAGAATCAGGTTGTAAATGCTATTAAACTGTTTTATTTGAAGGTAGAAAACCGACACCTGGATATTGACAATATAGATCGTCCCAAAAGGGCTCATTCTCTACCAAAAGTAATCGCAAAGTCAGATGTCGAGAAAATGTTGACCAGCATCCCAAACTTAAAACATAAAACTGCACTAACCTTAATCTATGCATGCGGTTTGAGGAGAAGCGAATTAATCAACCTTAAGCTTTCTCATCTTGATTCCAGGCGAAAAACACTTACCGTAGTAAATGGAAAAGGACAGAAAGACAGAGTTCTTCCTGTAAGTGAAAAAATTATGAACATGATAATCAGATACTACAAAATGTACCGGCCTAAAATATATCTGATAGAGGGACAATTGACCGGAGAAAAATACAGTGAAACAAGTCTGGAAAACATTTTTCACAAATATTTGGGTAATGTCCTTAAAAAACATAACTTTACGCTACATTGCTTAAGACACAGTTATGCAACACATCTGTTGGAAGCCGGGGTTAGCCTGCGTTATATACAAGATCTTTTAGGGCACAAGAGCAGCAGAACCACCGAAATTTACACACATGTAAGTATGACAGGTCTTCAAAACATAAAAAATCCCGCCGACGACTTTGATTTATAATCAAAAATATATTATTCAACAAACATGTTCTTATCTCCCGTTTTTTGGTGTGATATATTCAATAAACATGATTATATAGAAACGTTAGGACAAATTGAAAGAAAATATTCAACATGAATAATCAGTTAGCATTTATTGATGAATATGGTAATTTTGGCTTTGATTTTGACAAAGAAGGAGTTTCTACACACTTTATTGTAACTGCAATTATTGTTGATTTTGATAGTTTGCATCAATGTGAATTACTTCTTGAAAACGTTAGAAAGACTGAATTTCAAACTGGAGAAATAAAATCAAGTTCTGTTGGTAAAGATACTAATAGGCGTTTACGGATTTTAAAGGAGCTTATAAAGATTGATTTTCACGTGTTTTCAGTTGTTATTGATAAACGTAAACTTACAGGAGAGGGATTTAAATTTAAACAACCATTTTATAAGTTCTTGCATAGCCTTGTTGATAGGGAATTATTTAAAGTATTTCCTGATTTGAAAATTGTTGCTGATGAACATGGTAGCAAAGAATTTATGGATGGATTTATAAAGTATATTGGTAATAATCATATTCCTAATTTATTTAACCAATCAGATTTTAGATTTTCAAACAGTAAGTCTGATTTAGTTGTTCAATTAGCTGATTTTATTACTGGTACGCTGAGTCTCTGCTATGATGAAAAAAGATTGTCAGATTATCGAAGTGATTTTTTGACAGTAATTAAGGATAAGTTAATAAAGATTCGATTTTGGCCTAAAGATTATTTTCCCTACTCATATGAACCTCAAAAAGATTTTCAGGAATTTGACTTAACAATTTCGACTTTAGGTGTTAATATGGCAAAGCAGGTCCTTAATGATAATGAGAATAGTTCTGGCCCTGCTGATATTGACCAAGTGAATTGCTTACGTTATTTGTTATTCTATTTCCAAAATATTAATCCCACAAGATATGTGTCTACACATGAATTGATGAGACACATAAATAGTTGGAGGGAAAATGATATTTCTATTCATTACTTTAGGTCAAAAATAATTGCGAAACTTCGTGACCGGGGAGTAATTGTAGCGAGTTGTAATTTAGGATATAAATTACCTTCTAATCATAATGATTTGTATGATTATGTTAATCACACAAATGCTTACCTTCAGCCGATGATAGATAGATTGTTAAAATGTAGAGATAAAGTCAAGTTGGCAACAAAAAATAATATTGATATTTTAGACCATGATGAATTTGTGTATCTTAAAAAATTAATAAATAACAATTTGCCCTAACAAAGGCTAATAAAACATAGGGAGTTAAGTTCTTAGACAACATTTCCCCCCACTGGCAATGTTTGTATCGTTTGATACATTCACAATTACTCAATCCCCTACGTTTTATAGCCTCGACCGTTATGTGCAATGATAAATCGAAAGAGAAAAGCTTATAATATATAAAATCACCTCACTAACAATGAATTATATGAAAACTTTAGACTTGAAAATTTTTTTTAGACTCTATTTACCTTCTGTTGTATTTATCGGAATTTTAGCTACCTCCGCAATAGCATCAAACATGACTCTAGTTAATATAATAACAGGCAGTATAGCTTTGTTGATCATAGCGAATTTGTTACTCAAGAATGTAATTTTAAGTAGAATTCTCGGAACGATTTTTCTTTTAGGTTCATTTTACATGATATTGGCATTGCTTGATGATATTATAGATGGAGAGGCAACTATAGAATACCTCTTTGGATTCTTTATGATATTATTTAGTATTGCGATGTCGGTATTACTAATCATTGGATATAATAAGAAAAGTAATATTGAGCTCATAGAGCAGTTGTAATGATAATTTTAAGTAACACAGCACATAACAGCAGCTTGCAGTTACGCTAATGCGCAAACTGCAAGCCGCAACCGTTATAGGCAATAAATAAATCTGGACAATTAGGCAACAAATTATAAATTTAAACTAAACAAAAATGAATGAACTTCTTCTATCCCTCGGAGTCAACATTGCTTCAAATGCAATTTATGACTTCTTAAAATCTGCATTGACACGGCAGGAGTTAACCAAAGATCAACTTGCAGACCAGTTATCGAAATATCTTAATATCACTAATGCAAGAATAGTAGCGGACAAGATAATTGATTTTGCAGCCCAGAATGGTGACATTAATATAAGCGGCACTTACATTTATGCATCCGACAGTATAACAATGAAATCAGCTTCAGGAACAAAATTTACGTTTGGGGACAATAGTACCAGTAAAACTTCGACATCTGAAATATCTGCTGGTTCTGGTGCAAGAATTGAAGGACAAGGCGGTGCTCAAGTTCGACAAAATCCAGACGGTAGTATTTCATTCCATGTATAAAATTTACTGCCTATAACATACGCCTTATTTTATGCGGGTTTTGACTGGATTTCAGAGGGTTGAATTTAAATTTCGGTTCCCCTCGGTGGAAAATAAAAAAGCTTCGAAATCCCGCACAAAACAACGCGCGGGAACGTTATACCATATTTAAATTAATCAACTATGAAAACAAAAATTAAATTCTTTTTACCTCTCTTTTGTTTGGTCATTTTATTATTCTCTTGTGATCGGCCGCTTTGTAAAAATACCAATCCGGTTTTTGACAAATATTCACCGGATTCAGAAGAGTATAAATCAGAACTTGTGCAACAACTGGGAATTGTTGACAAAACCAAGTTATCGTATTGGTTCTCTGAATATGTAGAGTCTGCTGGGAAAGAATTACTCTACTTCCGAATCCAAGGAGATGGTTTGTGCGCAAAAATTGTTTTAAATGTTGATCAATGGAATAAACTTGATGAGCTACGACAAAAGAAAGGAGAAACTTTTAGAGGGGCAGAATTTGTTAATCTTAAATTTGAAATAGTGCAAGACTCTTTAAAAACAGAATTTAAATATATCAATTTTGACAGAATTATTGATTAATTGAAACATGGTATAACAGGCGTCATCGCCCATTAAAACGGGCTATATCGCCGGACCGTTGGCAGTAAGCATAAAAAAGACACCCAAAGACAATTAAATCTTAAACTCTGAACAATGTCAATATATCAAGATATTTTAATTTGGTCACAAAGCAAACAAGCATTTGTTCAAGATGCATTAAGAAGACTTGTTACATCAACAACACTTACACAAAACGACATTGATGAACTTGTTCAATTAGTGAAAAAAGAATGTGGCGACAATACAATTACTTTAAACCCTATTCCGCTTGATAGCATTCACATCCCAACAGCAACTGCGGCTAGTGGAAGTTACCCTAAACTAATCAGTCTTATCAATCCAATAAACATTTGTGCTTTGCATAGTCAAGGCGGGTTACAATTTTCAAATACAGGTTTAACAGTTGTTTATGGTGCAAATGGTTCTGGAAAATCAAGTTACTCTCGAATTTTGAGAAAACTTTGTTGGAGTAGAAACCCAAGTGTTACATTAAAAAAGAATGTTTTCAATCCTTCAACAAGTCAGCAACAAGTGGACTTTGTTGTAGAAAATAATGGTACAAATAATAGTTTTACATGGACAGAAAACAGCCCTAGTAATCCTATTCTCAATTCGATTTTTGTTTTTGATAATGATTGTGGAGATATTTACATCAACAATGAAAACCCCACAGAATATAAACCTATTGGAATTGATGTTTTAGAGAAGTTAATTTCAACTTTCACAAGGATACATCAAACGCTTGGCTCATCGGTTGTTTCATATAATACACAAAAGCCAGCAATGCCACAGAATTTAATTCAGACGACAACATCCCAATGGTATGTAACTATTGAAAATTTAAATCGTGCCATTGTTGATTCTCATATTCAATTTTCACAAACAGACACAGACAGGAAGCAAGTGCTTACTAACCTAACAATGTCACAAAATCCTCAACAAAACATTGCGAACTTAACTAATCAACGAACACGAATTAACGGCTACATACAACAATTATTACAAATCGAAACATTATTCAACGAGCAAAACATTAACGAACTAAGAGCAAATCGAAATACTTTTGAAAGCGTAAATCAAGCGTATCAAATTGCGACAGCGGAATTACAAGACGTAAACACTTTGGATGGATTTGGAACAAACCCTTGGCGAACTTTGTGGGAGGCCGCAAGAAATTATGCTCATAGTTCAAATCTTTCAGATGGTCAAAATTTTCCATCATTAGTTTCATTGCAAAAATGTGTGTTGTGCCAACAAGAACTTGGTGAAATGGCACAACAAAGATTGAAAACCTTCAATCAATTTGTATTAAATGACGTTTCTACACAGTTAAATTCAATTAATACATTAATTCAGCGAAAACTTAACTCATTCAATTTATTAGTTATTCCGCCAATTGAAAATTTTGCAGAGTTAGAGCAATTAAATCCAAATTTTAGAGATAACTATAATCAGTTTTCTAATTCAGTTACTACATTCAGAAATAGAATTATTGCATTTTTACAAAATGGTGGAGAACTAAATATAAGTTTACACACACTGACAACAAACATAACGAGTTTAATTTCAAGAATTGATGCCGATATTATTCAGAACAATCAACTTCTGCAAAATAGGACAGCTTTAGTTTCTGAGCTTAATGAATTAATTGCTAAAGAGTTTTTATTTAACAACAAGACAGTAATTCTGCAATATTATGACGAATATAAATACAAGTCTCGGATAAATCATTGTCAATCACAACTTACTACTACTGGAATATCACGGAAAATTGGTGAATTAATGGAAAATCAAGCCGTAAGTTTGCAACACCAAGAGTTTGTTTCACATCTAAACTTTTTTAATCGTGATTTAGCGAGTAAAGTACTGATTTCAAGAACTAGAACAAGTCAAGGCAATACATTGGAATTGCAAACTTTTTTTGGACAAAAGGTTAAGCAACATTTAATAAATTAGTTTTTGTTTTATAAAAATTATCCCAGAATTCATCTATAGTGAGGTTGTTGAGG
>Ga0172381_10000941_pt1 | contig 36124 bp, 59 predicted proteins | sample Leawel6488metaG_FD_119754 | JGI IMG/M metagenome (GOLD analysis project Ga0172381, IMG submission 119754) | Leachate microbial communities from a municipal landfill in Southern Ontario, Canada - Leachate well 64-88 metaG | ecosystem: Engineered > Solid waste > Landfill > Unclassified | place... | reverse complement strand
ACATTTTGGACATTTTACGTATCTAAAATCATATCCATCTTTTTTTTGCTGTGCTTTTGTTTGTCCACATTCTGCACATTTTTTTGTTGCCATTGTTTTTATTATTTAATAATCTTAATTCTTAAAATTCTTCTTCTAAAAAATCAACCTCTTCTTTAGCAATACATTCACCGCAAACTGGTATCTTAACCATAGAAGTATTATCATCTTCTTTGGCGGTAATAAATCCTTTTGCTTCTCTATAATTACATCTATTACAAATTGCCTCAAACGATATTTTTAACATAATAAATAATCTTAATTCTTTGCCCGAATTTATCAGGCACTAACTTAGCTTCTTTATCCTCTAAAATAGTAAATTATATAATTATTCTCTTTTCCGAATAGACTGGCTTACCTAAAAATAATGCTTCTACCTCCTTATAACTATCTTGAAAAAACTTTGCATTTTTAATATCTAATTTCTTTAAAAAATGTAACTCTAAATCATAATATAATCCTTTAAGGAATTCTAAATTTTCGTTATTTCTTTCTTCTATTGTTGGATATTTAATGTTCTGTAATTGCCAAAGATATTCTTCTTGCTCTCTAGTTAATTCTTTCATAATAGTTTTTTAATATCTTCCTTATTAATTATATTACTATTTAAATCTTCATCATATCTTCCAGATACCCCTTTTGGCTTAAACATCATTGCAAATCCTTTTTGTATTCCATTATTTCTGTTTTTTATGATTGATATTGTTGTTAAGTTGCTCATTCTTACTCCATTTTCTTCTCTATCTTCTTTAGTCTGATTTTTGTCAGGGTTTCTTCTAAGAGCAACAACTAATGATGAAATGTCGGCGATAGCAGAACTATCTTTAATGCTGTTTAAATCAATTTCCTTGCCTTCCTCTTTCTTTATGTGTGCACAGACAAATATCATTACATTGTACTTCATTGCTATCTCCTTAATCTTCTGCATTGTAAATTCAATACTATTGTTTACATTGCGAGCCATAAAGTCTGTGATTGACTTTAAGTTATCAATGAAGATTATTTCTACTCCATATTTATTTACTGCTTCTAAAATACGAGCCTCAATCCAAACAATGCTTTTATCGCTTAATACCTCTGGAATATATCCGTCTGGTATATCATCACCTAGTTTTTCAATTAATCCCTCATTTCTATCCTCATAAGAAAAGTAAAGAGATTTTTTGCCTTGTTTTGCGAACCTTAAAAGTAATTCTCTGGAAAATGTTGATTTCCCGACACCTGATGCAGCAGTTATTGTAAACACATCACCCTTTTTAAGTCGCCCAACTATTTCGTCAAACTTTTTAATGCCACTAAAAATAGAATTCTTTTCGTCTATAATAGGCATCTTAAAGTCTTTCATTGGGATAACCTTACCTGTAGTAGAAAAATCGTCTAAGGCTTCTGATAATAGACTTGTGGCTTCTGTTTTATCCATACCTTCCCTTTGCCACTGCTCAATTTCTTGTATTCTTGCGTTGACCTCGTCAAAGTTGTTTATATTGTTTGCCATATTATTTTTTCTTAAGTTTTTTTATAAGACTATTTTTTGAAATCTTTCCATTAGAAAATTCATACAAATAATCATAATACATATCTCTACAAAAAAGCTTTTTATCTTTTAATGCATCTGATAAACTTCCATATTTTTCTGACATTTCAACTGTGTTATCTTCTGGTATATTATATTCTTTTAAAATAACATCCCATAAATCATCTATTATTTCTGCTAAAAAGTCTGTATCTCCAAAAAATTCTGTTAAACTATTATTTTTTTCTTCTACTTTTTTTAATAAATCAAATATGTCCATAGTTTTATTTTTATTTAATTTTATATGTTAATGAATTATATACTTCCCAAGTTCCGTTAATATCCACTAAATAACGAGAACTATCTTTTTTAATAACTAACTTCTTATCGCCCATAATTTTATTACCAGACTTTTTCCAATCACTAAGAATTTTTAACCATTCAACCTCTGTGTGTTTTATTTTATCAGTAGTTTTAAAAGAAGAATTTTCTTTAGTAATACTCTTCTCTTTCTTTCTTACTACTTCTATGCTAGCATTTTTTAGACGAAATAGTCCTAAATCTAGCATTTTTTTCACCCCTATAGCTACCCTATAACTACCCTTAGGCGTCCTTTTAGCCACCTTAGAGTACAGATAAGGGTAGTCTAAGGGTAGATTGTTTTTACATTTTACTGCTAACATTATGATACCAACAAAATACCATTTCTCTGCATCTGTCAACTGGCAAAACTTATAATCATCTAAAGATTTTTGATACCATTTAATCCAAATATTTTCTCTATCAGAATAGTGTTGATATTTTTCTAAATTGATGACTTCAAAGTATTCCATTTTTTTCTTCTGATTCTTCTAGCTTTTTTAAAAACTCTTCGGCTTTTCTTTTATCGGAAAATATTTGAATTATCTTACCAGCTTCTTTTTCATCTTCTGAAACCTTTTTGATTAAATAATTACAACTTGCGTATGAGTAATTGATATAATATTTTTTCATATTTTGTAACAAAAAGAGCGCCGACCCGCAAATTAAAATCTTTTGGCTATTTTTTTGCAATTAATAATAAAAACTTTTTTTGATAATTTTCCTTTCATAAAGTTGCAAATTTTACAACAAGATACTACATTATTTAAAATATATCCTTCATTATTATTTATTCTATCAATACCAATAGTTTTAATTTCAGAACCACAATAATAACAAGGTGCTTGCCATAAATTTTTAAATTGTTCTGGCGTTAAGTTAAAACTAATATGTCTTTCCTTTGCTAAATATTTTGCTCTTCTCGTTTTTTGGCAAAAGAAACAATTTCTTAATCTTCCATTTCTTGATTGAATTATTTTGGAACCACAATCAAGACATTTGTGATTACTTTTTTTTATATACATAAACTAAAAGCGCCCGCTCCGCAAAGAAAAGGCGCTTATTTAGCTTTGATCATATATTAGCATATTACTAATAATAAATCAATGTGATTTGCGGAGCGCATTGTTTATTTGTTGATTAAATTTTAAAATTAACTGTTCTTATTTATAGTATAAATCTGTGAAACCTTAATGTCAATAGGTAGTCTGGAAATCAAGTTTCTCTTGCTACTCTACTTACATTATAATCCCATCAAAAAATGGTGTCAAGTGGATAAGAAAAAAGACTAACGTCAAAAAAGACAATTAGTCTGATTTCGCACAATTAGATTAGTTACACAATAAAATTCTATTATCACTCCCCCATTTAAATGTTGTAAAACTCTCGGCATAAAGCCTAAAAAAGAAGTTTGATTTTAAAATCGGTGGGAGTGGTAACAAAATTCTATAACAATTCTATAATAACTCTATAATAATTCTTCAACCCAGACTTTACATTCCTTACAGGGCTCATGATTAATTCCTGTTGTGTTCTGTTCTAGTCTACGTAAGTTAATACCTGTTGATTCTTCTTCAACACGTTCTGTTTCACATATTTTACAAATTGTTCGTTTTTCCATAGTTTTTAGTGTTAGACATACTTTTCTATGTCTTTTGAATAAAGATTGACTGTAGGTGGCAAATATTGCGTATAATAACATTTTAAACCGATACTACGGACAAGCCGTCCCCAACCTGCCGTAGTAGAGGTTAATTTATTATATCACCAAACAATAATTAATGCCACAATAACAATGATTATAAAAACAACTAATTTTGTCATTTATTTTGGCAAAAGCTCTGTCGGAACTGAAAACTTATCTCCTAATCTGTCTATTGTTCTCACGCCAATAAATCCGTAAACTATTGTAGAAACTAACACAGTTTCATCAATTCCAATTAAGCCTTTGGCTTTTAAATAAACTATTGTAGCTCCTATTATCAAAGCCCAAAATCTATTTGATAACATAAAGCTGAAATCTAACTTGCCTAATACTTCTTTTATTGTCATTCTATTGATTATGATACCAACGGTTCAATGAACAGCCCCAAACCATTCCGCAAGCGAAGGATATTAGAGCGGTTAAAATAATTGTTGAAATCATTTAATTAAATTACTAATTTTAGTAAGTATAAATTTTATTGTTGTTATCAAGTCATAATTAACTGGTATATTCCAATCAATATATTTTGTGATATCTGTATATATTCTTTTTCCATTTTCTTCTGTGAATCTTTCTGCGTGCAAGTGGGTTCCTAAATAAGGAGGGATTGTTCTAATGTCCACAGCAACAGTTTTTCCGCCAGACATTACAAACCCAGAGTTGCCCATAAAGGCTACTGGCTGCCCTTGGGTTACCGTATCTCCTAAATTTACTGGGAATACTGGTAAACAGTGCCAGTAAAGATAGAATACCCCAGGGTTAATTTTAGAGGCTAACATAATCCCAAAACCTTTCTCCAAGTCGCTTTCATCAGAAGATATCTTTTTAGCTTCAATTATATTACTAACAATACATAACTCTGGAGCTACCAATGGAGTCCCATAAGAAGAACAGAAATCCACTCCAGTATGTCCGTTGGGCTGGTAAGAACAAGGATTGACTCCGAATCCTTGTGATATGTTTGTTTTAGTTGCTGACTTATAAGGTTTACAAATCATAAATAATATAACTTAATTTTTCGTCTTCTTAATAATCTTCTAATAATTTCTATGATGTTCATAATTGTAAAGATAAGGCTTTTATAGGCAAGCCTTTAGCCTATGTGGGTTAGGAGGGTTTTCTGAAACGAATTTCAAGTTCTTTTTTGTTTCTGGTTGCAACCTCTAAGAGATTGCGGATTGTTTTAATCCCTGAAATAAAGTCAGCTAGACCAGTCGTCTTGACTTCATAGCGTTTCACGCCATCCTGCTCGCCCTTGAAAACGAATGTCATTTTAAATCTCCTATTGGTTAAAGAACTCTTTATTTAATTATACCACTATCAACAATATCTGTTAATAGTGCATAACTTTTATGCCATATTTCTTCTATTTTTATAGTTTGGTTTTACTTTTGGTTTCTTAGTAAGAATTAATGTTGGTTTATCTTTTTTGGTAAAAGTAATTGTTTTTTTTGCCATTTTATTTTATGTTAATATTATATTGACTTAATGCTGTCGTCACAGAGTCATTAACCGTTTGATTAATACTAGACTGCACTTGGCTTAATTTGTCAAAATAGATATACATTATTAATGGTATAACAGTTGTGGTTATCACTAATCCACCGCATACCATACCGAATATCCATTTGTCGTGCTCTCTAACTTTTCCGTTTGTCTTAGTAGTTTGAGTGATAATTTTATCGTGATCTAAACCATTTTCGTCAAACTTACTTAGCATAGACTCTTTCAAATTAGCTATTCTCTCAACTATCGCTTCTAAATTTATTGTGGCGTTTTTCTCTGATGCTTCTTCCATTTTTTTAAATATTTACGGAATTTATCCGCACATTTGAGGCTTTTCACCTCTTGTTATTTTGTATCCTACCCTCTGACCTTTGAACCCACAAGCAGGGCATGGTTCGCTTGTAAGTGTTCCATAATCTCTTACTGTTATTTTATTATAATACAATAGTCCGTTATCTTCAAAAAACTTTCCGTCATCTATATGGTATCCTTGACTAACATCATCACAAGTAGTCCAAGCTTTTCCGTATTCAGTAGAGCCGTATATTTCATTCATCTTTATTCCCTTTGGGATTATTATCCCTCCAGCTGTCCCTTTAGCTATGACTACTCTTTTTAATTTATCTCCTTTAATATATTGTTTTATATTAAATCCATATCCGGCCACCACAGTTACATCATTTCTATATTCCATAATCATTTCGCATTCTGTCAATAAACAACTAGCAAATGTTATCCAAAACCCTAGTTCTCTTTTAGGGTCAAAACAATTAAGCACCACATCTTCTTTTTTTAATTCGTAAATATCTTTTATTGTTTTTGCACTAGCCAAAATATTGTTCCAGTCTTCTGAAATTCTTTTTGGCTTATTTGTTGTACCTGATGAAAAAAGTTCTATGTTCATATTAAAAAAATGGGAAAAAATTAGGTTTAATTATTGGTTCGTAAGTTACTTCTACATATAATTGATTAATAAGGAAGTGAGATTTTGATGTAGCACTAAATTCTCCATAAACTCCTAGTGTTGATATAATATTCCACGTCCAATTGTCTGCTCCTGGCCCAGCACCGTCACTTGTTACGTCAAACCACTCTATCGTTCCAGTATCAGAATTACCCATAGATGTATCATGCCGTGTGCCTAATGTTCCATTAAAGTATGCTTTGATATATTGGTAGTTTGCTCCACCGTGGTAGCCTCTTATTCCTATTCTTACTTTAGAAATGGTTCCTGCTGGAAGAGTTCCAACCCCATTAGCCGTGAGTGAACCGACATTTGCTGTATCAGCATAAGTGGTATCAATATTGTCAACAGCATAACCAGAATTAGTAAAAGTCGTGTAAGCAACAATATGATTTAGTGGTATTTGTAATACTACGCTACTCATATATTTTCTATAACATCAATTATTATATCATCAGTATTTTGTTCTTCTTTAATAATATCTTGTGCTATTTTGTTCAATTCAACACTTGTTCCAGATGATATTATTCTAACCAATTTTAAAATATTACTTATCGCTCCATTAAGACAAGTTTTCATCATTGGACACAATTTACACGCCTCGCTAGGTTCTTTCACTCCATATTCTTCAGCAGCTATTTTTTTTATATAACAACACAGCAGTTTTTCTGGACAATATTGTATAACCATTGAAGCAATTTTTTCTCGTTCTTCTGTATTATCAAAATTGACAGTTTTAAGAACTTTTATTATTTCTTTCCAACCATTAAAGCAAACATATAATTCATCTTTTTTAGTATTTGCGTCTATTAAAGTTTTAGCCTTTGTATAAAACTCATCTTGATTAACTTCTTCTGCTGTATGATTTTGTAATGTAATCGGGAATAAACTGTTATCTATCGCAAACTTGTATAAAATGCTTCTCCACGGCCAATAAATTCTCATTTCCTCAGTAAAACCATCTGGAAAAGCGGTGTTCAATTTTTCATATTCCATAGTGTATCCTAAATCTAAATCAAAATCCGTATATCCCTCTTTGTAATAAATTAAAAAAGAAGTAACTAAAATCTTAAAACTTTCTAAAGTAAATGTTCTTATATCAGGATACACTCCCTCTGGAGTTTTCTTGACTATTATATTTGCATTGTCTAACTCACAGTTTAGTATCATTATTCTTGACCTAAAGTCATTAAATTGTATTTACTTAAATCAGCACACCATTTAAAGTGTAACGTCATTCTCTTAGAAGCTACGGTTGTGCTAGGTAACGGAGTTCCCGCTTTAGCGACATAATTTGTTCCGAAAGTAATTGTCCTAGGGGTTGCGTCTGGTTGAATTTCTATCATTATTTGCTCATTAGCTGCTGGAGTAGAAGAAGAATGGTTTGCTATTGTTAAATTAGCCGCTTGAGCTGTTAATGTAAAAACATCATATGTATCAATCTCTGGAGTAAGAGTGGACAGCGATGTGGTAGAATAACTCCTTTTTTGGATTCTTTTATTAGTTAATGTCTGAGCATCAGTTGTTCCTATTAGTGCACCAGAAGGAGCAGTCAGAGATGTCCCCCAAGCAGAACCAGTTGAAACTGCAATCCCTGCATCTGGATAAACCATTGAAGCGGCACCTGGAGTTTCCCAAGTAGGTGCAGATGAAGTACCGCTGGAAGTTAATACTTTCCCAGCAGAACCAAAAACTCCCTCTTGGACATCTCCACTTCCGTCAGAATAAAAGAATCTCCAAGCAGTTTGAGCTACAAATTGAGTTAAATTAGTGTACCCTCCTCCAGATGGAGTTTCCCACGATGGAGCAGCTGAGGCTCCGTTAGACGTTAATACCTTTCCAGCATCTCCAAAGGCTAATTCCTGTACATCGCCTGAACCATCAGAATAAAAAGACCTCCAAGCTGTTTGGTCAACAAACTGCGTTAAATCGGTATAGCCTCCAATATCCAAAGTCGCATTTAATAACTCCACAGTCATCTTCTTTCCTACAACTATTGTGTTAGCGTTAGACGCTGAATGTCTTACTCTTATGTATATTGTGTTATTGGCAGTAGAGTCTATAGCCCTAGCATTTCCAGACGCACCAAACACTACAGGCCCAGCACCACCTCCGAATACTGTTGCCATTATATCTCCTACCTGAGAATTAGTAGCCCCGTTTGCGTTTAGATTAAAAATAGCCGTAAAGGAACCCGTACCAGAAGCAGATGCTATTGTTGAAGACGTAGCTTTTGCTATTAGGTTTGTAGTTGCCGTTCCTCCATAGTAGAAAAAAAATGTTAATTTCTTAGAAGAACCTGATATATTTGTATAATTACCATTAGCGGTAATTCTAATAGTCCTGTTTGTAGAAAGTGTATCTGCAGGAACAGTATAACTCCATAATGTCGTCTCTGCTACTGTATTGCTCACTGAAACAGAAGTTGTACTAGTTGACAAAGATTGTGTAAGTGATACAGATGTACCTCCACCGCCACCTCCTCCGCCGGCTGGTACAGCAAACACTCCGTCATCTCTTAAAAACTTTGTTCCGTCTGGCGTTCCTGTTCCTAAGTTTGCAATAGGTACGATTCCAGCCCCAGATGGTATAGACGCTAATCCTGTAAATGAAGCTCCTGATACTTTATCAGCAGTAGTTATCTGGCTAAGCTTTGAGTCTGCTATTGAGCCAGCCAACATAGCACTAGTAACTCCAAGAGCTTTTACTTGCAATAATCCAGCACCACTTTTTTCTATAGAGCTATCGTCTGTTTTTACATAGAGAGAATTTGTAGAAAGACCTAAACCACCATTAGCTAGTAAGTCAGCTTGTATGTCTGTACCAGATGTCTTTACTCCAAGGGAGGCTGTATAGGCTGTTATATACGAAGCTATAACGAATACTAAATCAGAAGTTCCTAATGTTGGGCTAGGAGTTATTTGAGTGAAAGTGTAATACTTGTTTGCAGAGCTACCACCGAGTATAAATGTTGACGTACCAGGTACTACGTCTGCGTCTGAGTTATAATCTGAAGCTCTAGTAGGAGCACCAGAAGCATTTACAACATAAATTCCATTCTCTGAAGCATCTGCTTGGTTTTTTATCAAAATCCTATCTCCAGTTACCAATGTTACCGTGTCAACAACATCTCCGTTCTCAAAACTACTTGCTAGTGTTCCCGCTGTTACTGTAGCCACAACGCAAGCCTCTTTATATATCCTACCCTCTGCAATAGCATCAACATAATATTTAATAGCGTGTTGCGAGGCTACTTTTGAATTAGAGTCAGCAGATAAAGTAACATCTGTATCTAAATATGTTGTAGGCAAAGCTCCCACTTGTGCAGCGGTGTAATCTCCAGTTTGCGCTGTTACCGCTCCAGTTCTACCAAAAACACTGGCTACTCCTAGTGAAGATAAATCAACCCAGTCATTCAAATTTCCACTAGAGTTGGCTAATGGTAAACCTCCTGCGACTGGAATATCTGTAGCCCATTGTTTTACGCTTGTTTCGGTAATTGCCGTGTCTGCAAGCACATTGGTAGAACCGTCAGATAGAATCTGATTAGCGTCAACAAGTCCGACAAAAGCGTCGTTCTTGGGCGATATTTTAGCTATTACTTCTACATCTCCTGATGCCATATTTTTTTTATGTTACTGTTATTGTTGTTGCTCCAAGGTTTGAATTGGTCGACCTATAAACATTATAATCTTCTGTGTATCCATTTGCGTTTGTAATTGAAACTACCTCTGGGTCTAGAAATCCACCTACAAAGGTATTTACTGTGAAGGTTACATCTCCGAGTCTCAAAGGTAGGGCGTATATTATATATTCTCCGGTAGAAGCTGTAACATTTATTGTTCTCCCTTTTGTATTTGAGGCTGATGAATTAGCCAATCCCTCTACATCGCTTTCTGAATAAGAACCTGTTACTTCGCTAATTCCCCAGTAAATATAATTAGTTATGTTAGAGGTTGTGCTAGTGGATAGTACGTGACTTCCTAATCCAGCTTCGGTTGACCTATAAACTTTGTAATCTTCTGTAAAACCTAAGCTATTAGTAACCGACACAGTTTCTGGAGACTCAAATGGACAACTTACAGAATTGTATAGAAAATATTGTACTGTTGCATAAGATGCTGGGTGGGCAAATAAAACATACTCTCCAGCAGACAAGGTGACACTAAAACTTCCAATATATGAATTAGAAAGCAACGTTCCACCTAATGCGTTTACATCTGTTGAGTCCCAGCCAGTTGTTTCAGAAGACGAGCCATATTTTATGTTGTTTCTAAAATTTACTAATGAAGTAGAAGTTTTCGGTACAGAATTTTTATAGGCAGTTAAAGTAAACAAAGCGGTTGTGTCTTTACTTGCTGGATAGTTTATCGCTTCTGCTGAAGTTCCTGCTGTATATGGAGATGACAATGTCAAAGGATTTGTCCACGTCATTCCTCCGGTGCCGGCTAAGTTGATACTCGCTGAATCTGCTGGTCCGTTAGTATATGAAGCAGAGAATGTAACAGCTCCAATGGCTTTCCAAACACCTGTGCCTATCAAATATGTCGCTGATAGGTTTGTGGTAAAAGTAGATATTGAGAAACTAAAGTCTGTTCCAGCAGGTGCGTTTACCCAATTTACACCATCAAATATCAAAGTATCGTTTACTTGTGGGTCTGTTATTACTGGAGCAAAGTCTGAAGCTGTAGCAGAAATCGTGTGAGTTGCGTGGTCGTAACTTAATCCTGTTCCTATGTAGAAAGGAGTAACTAATCCGTCTACAACGTCCCAACCTACCAATATGTCTTCCTCTGGAGAAGTACCTAAAGAAAAACCACCAGCTGTTATTTTTCCAGTAGTAGTAAAATTTTTACTTCCTAAATTAACATCTGTAGTTGCTCCTGTATACGGTATCAATCCTGATAATGGTGATGTTGCCAACCACGCAGTGAATACTGGATCTGTTTCAGTAGTTAAATATGTACTTGAATCTAAACTGCCATCACCCTTAATAAATTGTGAAGAAGTGCCAATTCCTGTGGAAGTCAGATTTTTTGAAGCATCAGTAAAAACTAACTTTGAGGCAATTAAAGCTGTTATTTGTAATGTATTAGTAAATATCTGTGTTTGTGAAGTAGCCCCTGTGGTTGCACCTGTAGCTAATACTGCTCCAGAAAGAGACGTTAAATATCCTGCTGGATTGGTGGAGAGAGGGTAGTAATAAGTGTCGGCTTGGGTTTTGGTGAGACCTGCATTTCCGGCTTCCCACAGTTTTGTAGTAGAGTTATAAACCAAAGCCTGTCCATTAGTCGGGCTTGGTACTGAGACATCGTGAAGTTGAAATAAGTTGCGCCAACCCCCACCATTAGGTATTCTGTTTGTAGGTTCTGGGATATTCTTTAAGACACTGTAATCTAAGACTTCCTTTAGTTGGTTTAGTTTGGAGGCAATCTGATCGCCCGTGTCTGGCGAGCCGTTTTGGCCATCCTTGCCTGGTTTTCCGTCTAAACCGTCAATTCCAGGCATACCAATAGGGCCTTTTTGCCCCTGTGGGCCATTCTTACCTGGCACCCCTGGCTTTCCATCAACTCCGTTAATCCCATCTTTAATAGCGAGTTTTTTGCGTAGTTCTTCGGCTTTAATTTGTATTATCCTTTTTTTCATTTAGATTATTTGAAGCTCAATTATTTCTTCTTCATCTAACTTTTCTTCTATATTTTTTAGTTGGTCTTGAATCGCAGTCAAATCTGTTTCTGGGATTGCATCAATCTTTTCTTCTAAAATCAAAAAGGATTTTGCCAAACCTAAGTTCTCCGGTATTGATAATACCTTTGCTTTTTCTGCGATGCGTTGGAGTTGTTCTTTTGGAGTTGACATATTTGTTGTTAAGATGTAAGATTAGGGTATTATGATATTACTAATAATTTCTATATTATTTATATCAGCCATTTTTTCTCTTTTCGGAGTATGGGATTGGCTATTTAGCGACTGGAATTAAGTTTTATTAAGCTATTTCTAATCGCTGGATTTGCTTTATAAAGTTTATCAATAACTGTTGGACTTTCATTAGCCAACCAAGAAGCTATCCTTGTCTTAAAAGCAGTTGATTGCATTGCTTTGTCTAATGTACCAACTCCAACTCCAGCTAATAAAGCAGGTATAGTTGCCCCGCCAGTGGCTACTGCCGTTATCAATCCTGCTGCACTTCCTACTTTTATAGGCATACTTATTAAATTTTGTCTTTGCAAAATCATATTTCTGTGTGTTATGGCGTTGTCAGCAGCAATCATATTTCCATATTTATCATTAAGGTTAGAAACTTGGTCATATAACTCAGGACTTACGCTCTTTACTTTCCCCATTACCTCTCCGTTTATAATTCCATAAACCTGTTTTAATGCCTTGTTGGTTATTTTATCGTCAGAAGGGTTACCAGTCCATTTTGTAATATCTCCAACCAATCCTTTTGCATCAATACCTTCCACAAAAGTTAAATTTTTTCCATCTCCAACGTAATTAAGTAAATCACTTTTTAGTCCCTCAAGCCTTGTGATAAGGGCTTTATTTGTTTCAGGTGCTTTTTGTGCCTGCTCAATTGCTTTATCTATCGGATCTGTTAATCTGCTTAAATCAACTGTTGCTTTTCCTTCAATAGATGAAGTTATTTGTCCTAATTCTTGTCCTGAGGCTATTTTTGCATCTCTAACTTTTTGCCCTAACTCATCTAGACTGTTAGCAGTAATTCCCGATTCAGCAATTGCTTTCCCAGGGTCTTTGCCATAAGCAAAATCTTTCTGTAACGGTTTAATTAAACTATTTACAACTCTACCTGCATTATCGGGGTTTTTTAGTAACTCTTTTGTTACTTGCATACCTCCAATTACCACTGGTGCGGCAACACCTATCACAGTTCCTAATCCTGGCTTGAATGCATCCCCGTCTTCTTTACCTGCCTGTAAATTTTGATTTACATCCATTCCGTAACCTATCGCTCCTCCTTTTAATGCTTGTTTGCTAGTTTCTTTTACTATTCCCTTAACAACTTGCCCTGTTGTTCGTTTTACTGCTTCCTGTACTACTGGAGCAATAGCTTTTTGTCCTAATTTAAAACTTTCCATTCCTGCGGTTGCTTTCCCATAAGTTCCAGCCAATAAAATATTAGCACCTACGCCAATAGCATCACCAACAATCTGTGCTGGAGTTCTAACATCACCAATTATACTTTTTCCCACGCCTTGTGCTTGAGTATAATTTTCAATTGCCATTTGAGCATATTTTTTCTTTAGCTCTGGATCTGTTTGTTTTTTAGCTAATTCTGTTAGGGTGGTTCCATTATCCATATACTGCTTTGTAATTGCATCTATTTTCTTTTGTCCTCCAAATAATCCTAAGTATGCTGCTTGCCCTATATCCTGCCCAAAGTTTTGCTCTGAAGTAGTAATAGCTTTCCCAATATTAGCCAACCCAGCTGCCGCTCCACCTATTACTGGAATTTGTTTATATTTTTCTATACCTACATCTGACTTTTGTATAAAAGGACTTTGGTTAATTACTGAAGGGATAGCATTTAATTCGGATATCCTTTTTTGAGCATTATTTTGTTGGATACCAGAACTGGATAATCCAGTTATTTTATCCATCTCTGCTATTTTTTCTGGTGTCATATTATTTTATTAGTTGTTTAGCTTTTAAATAATCTATAACATCTATGTCGTTATATCCATTGTTAAAAAGTGACATTATTTTATCTTGAGTGTCTTTATCAGACTTTTGCCAAAAGGTATTCACCTGTGCTTTTGCGTCTTCTGCTTCTTTCACTAAATCTGCGTTACTCTTTTCTGAGTTTTTTAAACTGTCATAAGCGTTTCCTAATGTATTTCGGTATGCAGAATCTATATCAGAACTTATCGTTTTCAGTCTTGCTTTTACAATAGTGCTATTTAATATCTCTCCCTTGTTAATTCCAGGAAATATAGATGCAATATCTTTTCCTTCCTGTTCTGAATATGCAGTACCAGAAATCGCATTACGATACTTTTGAAGTGATGATGCTATTTGAACAGCCAAGTCAACAAGTTCGGGTTTATTTACTTCACCTAATTTGTTGACTACTTTTTCAAAATTCCCTGTCAAAATGTCCGTGTCTCCTCCAGCTTTATAAAAGGATTGCAAACTATCTTGCAGTTGTAGCATAGCATCTCTTGTTTGCTCATTCTTATCAAGAGCCGTAGCTAATGTCTGCCCCATTATATTCTTAGTCTGGTTTTTTATTACAGAGAAAGCGTCCTCACCATTATTAATTGAAGCTACTAAATCTTTTTTCTGTTCTGCAGTAAATTTAGAAGAACCTAATATGGTCTGTATAGCAGTATTCTTAGCTTTAACTTTCTCATTATATGTTTCTGCGTCTACTGGAGTTTGACCTGCAGCAATTGCAGTTTTCTTATAAGAGTTATAATCACCTACAAAACTTAAAGTACTATTTTCAGTATCTTTTGAACCTCCATAACTTTGTATTACCTTGCCAGTGTTTTTATCAATAAGAATTGTATTTCCATTATCAAGTTTTACAACATCGGTGCTTGCTGTTTTTAAGTGAGGTGAAGCCGCTGAAATAGCCTCATCAATAGTTTTAGCGTTGCTTATAGATGACAAAATCGTAGAGTCTGTAACTCCATTTTTAGCAACTTCAATCATTAGGTTTTGTCTTGCAGTATCGTCTGATTTTTGCTTATCAATATCCTCTTGTTGTTTCGTCAGTAATGCCTGTTGAGCTGTCTTTGCTTTTTCTTGAGCTGGAGTTAGTTCATATTTATCTAAAGCGTCTAAGTTTGTTTGTTTAGCTTTAATATCTGCCTCAATTTGAGAATATTTGGCTTCTATAATCTGATCTGCGTATCCTTTTGCTTTGTCATACTGACCCTGTAAAATGGCAGTGCTTTGAGCTAAAGAATACTGTTTTAAAGCGTTTTGTCTTAAAGCTCCTGCAGATTGTGGCGCTACTCCCGCATCAGTTGCACCTGTATTTTTATTGTTTTCTTGAACTATTGATGGTATCAAATTAGCTTCACTTTGTAAATTAGTTGATTGTGAGGCGTAGTCCTTCAGCTGGTTGTATAAATCTGTTACACCGCTTGAGTTATATAGTGAGTTTGTTTCTGCTGTTTTACCTCCTAATAAAGATTGTAAATTAGCAATATCGCTTGTCTGTTGTTGTGCCTTTTTTAGTTCAGCGTCATATTGAGCTTGTGCTGTGTTATAACTATTCTGTATGTCTGCGTTTGCAGAGGAAGTATTATAAACACTTGAGTCAACTGTTGGAGTCGCAACCACTGGCACAGTCGCTACTGGAGCCATAGTAGCACTGGATATTATATTAGGGTCTTGTCGGATATTAACCGTATAAGGATTACCATTGCCGTCTATCCTTGTTTCTGGTTTATATATTCCTGTTTCGTTTGTATATGTATCTGCCATAGTTTTTTATTTATGTAATAGATGTAATAATTCCGTTTTTTGTAATAATATTTACGCTACCTCCGCCTACTGGAATTGACACCGTATGCGTTCCGTCTGCGATTACTGCCGTCCCACCAGTTTTAGTTAATTTTAAAATTTCTTCTGCTGTTATTTTTCCTTTAAAAATAGTGTTTCCGTTAAAATATACTGGGTTTGAGAAAACATCTTTATCAATAAAATGTTGCCTATAAAAAATATCTACAAGTGAAATGATTTTTTGCGTCGTGTTATCCAGTTGTATTTTCAGCGTGTCTATTTGTTGCTGTAATTCTATTGTTGTTGGCATTTTATTGATTTAAGTTATCGTATTCGTATTCGTAGTTTTTTATTTCTACCCCCCCAGTTGACTCAAGTTGAAATTGCAACTCTCGGCCAGCGATAAAAGCATTACCATCAACCTGCATCGTTGTTTGCTTCATATCTTCAATAGCGGTAGTACTTTCTGAGATAATTGAGGTCATTGCAGAACCGTCAACAGAGTATTTAACTCCAATAGTTCCACTTGCTTTGCCTGTAAAGTATATTCTAAAGGCTTTAAGTTGTTTGTTTTTTCCTCTATCTGCAACCGCCATTCCAGGGTTTATGGTGGTCTTGTAAGTTGAAACTGAAGTATATGTTGCTGTTTCCCCTAAATATGAAATTACTTTTTGTCGCATTAAAATATATGCACCTGCGACTGTAGAAAATAACCTCCACATAATATCTCCTATCATTGAAAGTCCGGCAAAAGCCGAACCAATCGTAGTTCCGTTGTAATAATATCTGTCTTTTGTAATTATCCAATTTCCCTCTTTATTTTTTCCAAAAACGTAAATACAGTCGTCATTATTAAATCCAAAATAAAGTTTCTCTCCATTTTTTACTTTTAGTGGGTTACCTGTTTGAGTCCCCGTGATAACTATTGATTTTAATGTTTCAACTGTTCCTCCTGCATAGCCTCTAACTCTAATCTTGTTTACCATTGCGGTGGTTAAAGCATTTTGTGGTTGCATTACTGCAATTAAGATATTGTTTAGATTCTCTAATATTAAAAGGTTTCCATCTCCAAAGTTTACCTGTCCTTGGAGTGTGTTTATTGAAGCATCTCTTCCCCATAGATAAACTATAGAATTTCCATTTCCTCTTAATGGTCGCATAGAGATTGCCAGATAAGTTCCGTAATCAGTTTGTGATGTCGCTTCCATATCTGTCGGTAAGATTGTTGTTGTAGTTACCAAAGACGAATCGTTCCAAGAGGTTATGGTTGAACCAATAATAATATAAAGAATCTTATCTTCTGGGTGAACAAAAGGTTTTGCATAAAATTGCGAAGAAGTACTAATAGTTCCAATCGTAGTTATTGAACCTGCACTGTCATATCTGTAAAGTATATATTGGTTGCTTACGTTGTAAGCTAATCCAAAGGCTTTATTTTTATAAATTACCAAACTATTTTTTTGATAAGTATTTCCTGCTGCCACTGCCTGAGAAGTAAAAGCGGTAACTATGTCTGATTTAGTATAAAACGTTGGCTTTGCAGATGCTCCGCTTTCGTAACCTACTCCAGTCATTAAATAAGAAGTCCCAATTAAAGAAACATCAACATCAGAAATTTGGAGGTCAGCCATTGCTCCTGAAGCCGGAGTTTCTACTATTCCGTCTGGGTATGGCAACAATTTATGTGGGTTTGTAAATATATCAAAATTTAAAGACTTCTCACACTCGTCTGTTGCAAATGTTCTTATATCTTCTGCGTGTCCTCCGTCAAATTTTACTTGTGTTGCTGTTGGCATTTATTTGCGTTTTAATTATTTATTGAGCTTCCCACATTATTTATCTTGTTACTACTGGATAATATTTTGCCACAAAATTACCAGCCGAACCTCTTGTCCAAGTAGTTCTTATAACCAGTTGAGTCGCACTTATACTTTGTATTGTTATTGTTACTTGCTCATCTACACCTGCACCAGTAGTTCCTGCCGTTACTGCGGAATTATCTATCGTAGTTGTCGCTGGTGTGAAATTAGCAGAAGCCGCATTTTTCAAAAATGTCATATTGCCGATTAAAGTTGTTCCATCAAAAGTCGCTGTTCCGACAGTATAAACAATAGTGCTTGACTTATAACCTTGTAACCAATAATATAGTGTAATTGCTTTAGCTGAAAATGGTAATGTATATGTTGTGTCAGTATATCCACTTGCAGAAGAATTTCCCAAACTGGTTACTGCCCCAACATAACTACCTACATTATTATCTACATAAGTCTTAACTGCTTTTTGAGAAGGTATTTTAGCGTCTGAATTATCAGCCATTGTGCCGTCTATGCTTTTTCCAAGAGTTGAAGGGTTCACGAATAACCTTGCTGAAGTTCCACCTGCGGCAGTGTTAGCATCAATTTCAGCTAGTGTGGCTTCCTCTACAATACCCTTAACAGTAGTAGAAGCATCCGATGTAACAGTTTCAGTGTCCCAAGCTGGAACTCCACTAGCTAGTTTTAATATCTTTCCATCTGTACTAACTGCTAATCTTTTAAGAGTTCCGTCTGAATGTCTGTAACAAATATCGCCAGTAGCGTCTGAACCAAGAGTTATTTTTGTTCCTGCTCCTAAATTTTTATTAGTTAAGTCTTGAGTCGCTGATTTGCCGACTGCTTTGTCTGCTCCTGTTATTTCAGATAAAATATAATTAAAAGTTCCTGTTACTGCCGAACCAACTATTCCAAGTAAAGTTTCAACAGCAATAATAGCCGTTCTCATTGCCGTATGATTTGCAACGTGATTCGTAGATAGGGGCGTTGATGCACTTTCTACAGGTATTGTTGTGTTGTCGTCTAAATTTGTTGGAAATGCCATTTTAGTTTTTTACTTTATTTTTAGGATTTATTATATTTTTTATTAAATTTACTAAACTTGCAAAAGGACTTCCCCAAGAATATCCACTATCTCCCCAAGTAACAACATCATCTCCCCAAAAAGCATAACCTCCTTTTCTACCATTGTTAGGTGTGATATTATGTTTTGTTTTGTTGACAGGTGAGATAGGCATATTAAATACTTGAAATTGTCTCTGGCGTTATTGTTTGTGTAAAATCCTTATTGCGATTTTTCCAATACTTTTTTATTGCACCCTCCATTCCACTCTTTCCATCTTCTCCATATAAAGCAATTTTATATGCCGGAGCTTGTGGGAGTCCTTTGGCCAAGCAATAAAAGTAAGATGGTCTGAGTGATAAGTAATCAATATGAACCCAGGGGATACCTGGTTTTTTAGTTGTATCACTTACCGTAAAATATGTTGGCGTTCGGTTTACCCAAATCTCTAATCCATCGGTCATATCATAGTTAGGTTTTTGCACCAAGAATATACCGTTGGCGGTTAAATAATACTCTTCTGGCGTGCTTCCATTCACAGTACTTAGCTGGTCATCTGTAATTTCATCTTGATTTATCTGCCTTAAAGTTGTCCAGTTTATGCCGTCTGGATTTAAAATTCTAACTTTATAGACATCTAAAATCTGGTTTCCCTGGAAGTCTTCGGTAAAAGAATAATCTTGCTGGCCTGAAACAACATCTCCATAAATAATAGGATAATCAACCTGATTTGTGTCATCAGCTGGTCTCCAATTCCCATCACTGGAATTAGCTAAAATAAAATACCAGTTTAAGGCAGAATTTACATCAACTGTTTTTGCAGCCAATGGATAGCTACTGGTAGTATTATTTTGCGTATTTGTTTTACGCATTATTGAATCTAATATTTCTGAATAGTCAAATGCCATATTTTTTATAATTATTTAATCCTTGCCAACCTCATAATTGAGATTGACAAAGTTACGTAACTATGGGCTACGAAGCACTGAATGGAGTGGCAACTGTGCTTGTTGCATTTGTAACTCCTGTAACTAACCAAGTTGTGCTATTTAAGCAAGTGCATCTAAAGCTATCGCCTTTAATTCCACCGGTTGTTGTACCGTTAAGAATAACCGAGATATAGCTTGAGCCTACTAATGCTTTCCAAATTGCTACTGTATCTGATGAATCTGTATCGCAATTTATAATAGAACCTACCATAAGTTCTGAAGCAGAACCTGTAATAACTTTGTAAGAAGGTGTTGTGTTTGTTACAGAACACGCAAAATCAAAGAAAGTACCGACTGCTGGAGTTTTTGGAAGGGTTATTGTACTGCCTCCTGCTCTATCCAATAATACTAAAGAACCAGATTGATGTTCTGCAAGAGTCAATGTTGCTCCTATGCTTGAGATCACTGGAAGTCTTCGGTATTTTGGAAGGCTTGAAGGATATTGTGTTTCATTTGCCAAATTCGTGATTATCTTATTATTTTTTTAAAGATAATTATTTAATTTTTATCCTATGGTCTGAGGGTGGTTGTTACACTACCCTCAGCCATAAGTTTTGCCTATTTAGGCGACATTCAAATCGAACAAGACCGGAACCATTTTAGCCCAAGCTTTAAACTTGCGGTCGATTCTGCTCTCTAATCCAACACCAGAAATTTGCGCACCACCTACAACTGGATTGATAATTGTTTTCATCTTTCCGTAAGTGTCTTTAACAACATAGCAATTAAATGCTTTCTTAACTCCTGCAAAGACGTGTCCTGCAACATTCTTTGAAGTTGAATAATTTTCAACACCAAGATATTTGAAACCTTGTTTGATACCATTTTTCAAAGCATCGTCTGCGGTATTGAATCCTTCTGAAGAAGCTAGCAATTCTACTAATGTGTAGTCTGCTTCTCTCCATTGAATAAAAATACCATTTCTATTTGCTAATTCTCCACCTCCAGCTGTTCTAATAGTTTGCTTTATAAAAGCAATTATAGACTTAATGTTGGAGATAGAAACTGTAAGAGTAGATGTGCCTGTTCCAGGAACTCCTGAACCAGCGTCTCCTAAGTTTGTCCATTGAGCGTGTTCTAACAACATTGATGTTTCCATTTTCTCATTCAACATTGTTCCTACATTGTCGGCGATTTCCATAAAGTCTGAAAAAGACTTCTGGGCTAAATCTGCATCGTCAATGTGTGTTGCATCGTAATCGTAATCGGTTACGCTTACTGTCTCATCGTTTGTTGCAACTGCAACTGATGTATAACCTGTTCCCCTTGTTCCTGTTGACACGGTTGTGTCTGTTAAATAAGGATTGCGATGAATACCGGTGTTATCATATTTTACATTGCAAACTTCTTTCCAAATGCAAGGAGCTGAAAGCCTTTCTTGCAATTTTTCTTCATAGGCGATTGAAGGTATGACTGCCATTTTTACTTTTGTCAATAGCTGTATGTTTTGAGCTACTGATGATTATTTTTAATAAATAATCAAATGTTTAGATTCTTAGCTGTTATAAAAAATGCCTTTGCTTTTTGCTTTAGAGTCTAACGCATTAACAACTTTGATTCTCATCTCTTTCGGGACTTCGTCTAAGTGTTCTGCATTTGGGCCAGCTTTCACTACCCAATACTCAACACTGTCAGTTGCTACTCCACTTGAGCGTTTGCCCGTTGGAGTTGCATCTGCGGTTTGAGCCAATGCTCTAAAGTTTTCAAGTTGCGTTTTAAAGTAACCGTTTTCTAATAGTGAGTCTAAATCCCCACCTGATTTCTTTAATTCGCCTTGTACAAATTCAAATTCTTTTGCACCCTTGATGCCATTGGCGGCAAGGTATGCCTTAGCTCCATAATCTAACACATCTGATTTTTTGGAGTCGCCTTTTGTTTCCAGTTGTGCTTTAAGTTCTTTGACTTTTGCTTCGGCTACTTTAGCTCTAGCAAATGCCTTTCGCTCAGCATCTGTAAACTTAGGTTCTTCCTCATTGACTTTAGTTTCAACCTCAGCGGTTTCAACTTTTGTCTCTTCTTCGCCATTTGAATTGTCGGCGTTCAAATTTTCTTCATTTTCCATAGTTTTTTATGGGTTTGGTTACCCAATGTGCCATTTAAAAGTTGGCTTCTTATTTAATTGTTTTTTTATTGTGCTGGTACTTCTGGTGTTGGCTCTGCCGGAGCTTCCACTGGTGTCTCTGGTGTTGCTTATGGAGCAACTGGTGTTTCGTCTGTCATTTTTGTTTATTGTTAATAATAATTACTACTAAGATAAATCCACAACTGCTGTTGCATCTACTGCGGTTCCACCAACTGTTACGCTCAATCCTCTGGTGAAATCCACATCTCCTAAATCAATCATTCTGCCCCATTCTGCGGTATTTGTTCCAAGAGTGATTGTGTTGAATAACACATTTCCTGTTGCACCTGTTCCTGAGGCTAATGTTCCTGCTCCCCAAGCATAATTTCCTAAAGTGGTTGTGGTTGTTATTGCGTTTCCTGCTACTCCATTTAGTCTTGCTTGGATTATCTGTGAGTCTGCGGCATTTGTTGTAGCGATAACATCTGCGTTAATTGTCGTTCCTGTGGAATAATCTGTTCCGGCAATTCCTGTTAGGTTAATAGCTTTTTTTATGTTATCTAAGAAAGTTGCCTCATCTGATACCCACAAGATTTCGTCTGATACTGCTGTTGCGCCTATTGTTTCAGAAAGTTCCAAGACTGCTGTATAAACTCTGCCGTTTATTGTAATTGTAGCGGCGTCAGAAGTTACTGCTGGGTTAGCATTTCCTGTTCCGCCTCCGCAAGTGGAATCTGCCCAAGTTGTATTAGCTAATGTTTCAGTTGTCGCCAGGGCGTTGATAACTGCTACCTGCGCGGCTGTACCTGTTAATCTTGATCTGATTGTTTGAGCTGTGTCTGTATTAGTTGTAGCTACAAAATCTGGATGAGCTACTGTACCTGTTGAATATTCTGTTCCTGCTGTGCCGGTGCCGTTTATAGCGGATTTTAAGTTATCAAGCATTGTTGCCTCGTTTGCACCTTTAAGAACCTGATAAGCAATTGCTGTAGCTCCAAGAGTTTCTGATAAGACATCTACAATTGTGTAAACTATTGCCCCAATAGTTACTGTTGCTGCTCCCGTTGTTACTCCAGGGTCAGAAGCTCCTGTTCCTCCGCCCAATGTTGTGTCTGGGAATGAACCTGTTGCACAAGTTTCAGTCGTAGCTACTGTGTTAAGTGAAGTTCCTGGGACTCTACCCCATAATGTGACTGTTGTAGCATCGCTGGCTGTACAAATTACTTGGGTGTGTGCTGTTGTGCCGAATCCACAAGCCTGACCGATATATGCGGCTGTTGCGTTTATAGCGTATTTTAGATTAAGCAATGAAGCTGTAAGTGTAGCTCCAATCTTTACCTGTACTGCTGTTGCTGTTGAAGCTGTGTCTAAGGTGTCTTTCCAAGTATAGACTACTGAACCGATAGTGATTGTTTCTGCGGCTGTCCCCCCTGTTAAGGTTGTGTTTGAACCATCCCAGTCTAAGTGTGAGTCATCTTCGGTAGCGGCAATACTATTTCCTGCTGTTCCGGCAACTGCGGCTGTTACTGTAATTACATAGGTTGAAGTTCTTACAACGCTTACCAAATCACCTGCGGCTTGCCTTTCCATTGCGTTGAAAAGGTTATCCATTGTTTCAGCGCAAGTATTTCCTAGTGGTACATTTACTGCTGTGTCTGTTCTAGTTGCTGAAGCTCCCAATGCTACGAATGTATAAGTTGTGCCTCCTAAGACTACAACTTTACCTGCTGTCGGCTGGGTTTGGTCTGAAGTTAAAACTGCACTTGCTTTTGTAGCATCTAAAAAATTAGCAGATTTCGTGAATACTGTTGTTGCGTGACTTCCTGCCACCATTGCTCCTGTGCTTGTGAGCACGTTTTGAGCGTGATAAGCTGGTGCGCAAGCTCCTGTGCTTGTTAGTGTGCCTACTGCTACTGCTGAACTTGCTTCTAATCCGTCCATAAAAGCAACTGTTCCGGAGTTATGGCTAGCGATTACAAGCCCTTTTAGCTTGCCAGGCCCTTTTGCTAAAAGTCCTGATTGTATTACTCTAATTGGTATTGACATTTTTTTATTTTATTATTTTAATAATTATTAACACTTTGGTTTTCTTCTTTTTGACATATTATATTGCTTCATTAATTGTTTCGTTTTTTGGCTCTGGTTTTTTACTTTTGATTTTTACTAACTCTGCATAGCCTCCTTCTAAAGCGTTAATTCCCTCATAAAGTGCGCGTAACTTGCTACCTAATTTCTCATCTGTATCCTCTCCATTTACAAGTACCAATGCTCTGTTTTTTAATGGGTTATGCTTTTTTCCTTTTGACATTACTCCTTGTGAATAAATATGTTGGAGGATTACTTTCTTGACTGCCTCAAACATTACTTCGTTTGCACAAAACCTTTCTATTTCTAAAACCTCTTGCTCGTTTAAATATTCTTGTTCCATTTTTATATTGTTTAATTATTATTTATACTTCTCTAAAACCTGGCGTTGAAAGTTAATTATTTAGAATGTTTTTATTGATGAGAAACTGCAATTTTTCGGAGTAGAATTTGCTTGTAATGACAAACTACTTCCTGTGCAATTTAAGGCATTACCTAAGGATGTTGTGGTGTTTCCCAGTGTTATTGTTGACGAACCTCCGCACCAGTAATAATAAGGTTGATACCAAGGTTCTTTTATATAAACTGGTTTAACAACTTCTTTTATAACTTCAACAACCCTTTCTCTTGTTTGAGATAATCTCTCTACTAAATCTCGTAAAAACTTTATCTCGGTTTCAAGAGATTTTACATCTCTTTCATCCTCTATCTTTTTATTGAACAAAATCTCTCGTGCTTCTTCTTGAGTAATAATTTTTTTGTCTATTAAGGTTGTTATTTCCTCAACAGTTGGCAACTTACCCAATCGCCAAACTAATTCTTCTTTTTTCGTCATTTTTTTTGTTCAACGCCAGATTTCAAAGAACTATCTTATTACATCGCCATTGCTGGCAAAATACTCTTTCCAATAATCTCTATTTATTTGCGTTTTTGCGTGGCATTTCCTACAAAGTGCTATCAAATTATCTGGGTTGCAATTCTTTTTATCGTAATCTATATGATGAACAGATAATGCTTCGTCCCCTTGTGGCTCTTTACATAATTGGCAAACATAATGGTCTCGTTCTCTAATTGCTCTTTTAATAGTTATATTCCAATCTACTGAATATGGCTCATAAGAAACTCCACCTCTCCACATTGGGTTATTTATTCCTTTTTTGAACCCATTTGCGTTTCCAATTTGTTTTAAACTTAATTTATTCCTAACATTCGCTCTTTTAGCAGGATTGTTTTCTCCCATCATATAAGGTATTTTTTTATCTTTGTTCCAAGGAGTCCTACCGTTATTTATCTTATGTCCTTTTTTAAATGATGTTTGGTTTGCCATTTGTTATGCTACTGCTGTTTGTAAGGGTGCTGGTTGCTCTAAATTGGGCTGTGGTTGCATTTGTTGCTGTGGGTTGGCTGTTTGTGCTGGTGTGATGATTGAAGTGTAATCTATCGGGCTAAGTCCACTATCCTCTAAAATCTCATTAAAAGGTTTAGCTAACGCTGAAAAAGGAACTCCCATTTTTGTCATTGTCAAAACTAAATTTGAAAGTTTGTCGGCATTTCTCGCTAAATCCTTTTGTTTTCCCTTAATAGAAATATACACTGATACAGGAATGTCCTTTAACTCGTCTTTAACAACCTCAAAGAATTTTCTGTTGCCACCTTTTTTGAACTCGTCTTTGTATTGTTGAATTAAAGCTGGTTTAGTTTCTTGAGTTACTATTTCGCCATTAAGTATCATATCCAAAACTTTCTTTTCGGCTTTGTTTGTTGCAATAGTCGTGCTAATTTCAATCATTTCATCTAAGCTCAACTCTTCTGAAAACTTAACTCCGCTATTCATATCATCCACTAAGTATTGCAATATCCAGTCTCGGTAAAGAACGTCTGCAAAGAATGTTGCTATCTTACCTTGTCGGTATTCGTGCAGTCCTTGTCCTTGCTGAACGATTAAGTTTTGCAAAGCAAATGGAGTTCCTGATGAAGGATTTAGTCCTAAAGCTGATTCTGAAGCTGAACCTATAATTCTTGCATCTTGCGTTAGTTTCTGTTGTTGGTTAGTAAATGCTGTTAAGTTTTGAAGTGGTGAAGCTAATAGTCTGGTGTTTGCGCCTTTCTCTTCTTTAAGAATTGTATTAGTCTTTAGCTCGCTCAATTTCTGGTTTCCTAATTCATCACTGTCTGTAATAAACACATTTATTGCACTATCTAATAAAGCCTTAATCTTAATGGCTGAGTAGTTATTCCAAACTTGTGGCTCGAATAGGCTCTCTACTACGGATCTACCACAAGCACGACCTTTGCTTCTTATGCGGTCTATTTTAAGTGCTTTAAAGTTTTCGCTTAATGGTTTGTCTTTGCCTGCGTATAATACTATGCCTTGCTTTTTTCCGTCTTTGTCGTTGTAGTAACAAACAATGTGCATCTGTGGAGTATAAATATCTTCTGTAGTTTCTGGATTTAACCATCGGTCTGGGAAATTTCCTCTCAACTCATACACTTCTACATATTTTCCAGGCATCTTAACTTTTTGGTCTCCTGCAATACTCACCTCAATTTCATTTACAGCTAAAGTAATAGCCATATCAATTTTGTCGTCTTTCCATTTGCCTTTAAACTCTACCATTTCAGCTGGAGTGTATTGGTGCTTGATACAAATTGGGCCAGCCATTACATCTGTCTGGTCGCAAAAAGCTATGGTCTTTAAATCAACCACTTCAGGCCTTGTGTTATTGATATTCTTTACTAATACCAAGTCATAGATTACAGAAGTTTCTACAACATCATCAATAAAAGTGTCCAGCTCATTATCTCTTGCCCATTTAGGATGTCGCTTTTTTACTAAGAATGATTTGTAATAATTCTGTGCGTCATCTACAAAAGGCACAATGTCTTTTACATCAAAACCTTCGCTTCTAAAAGCTACATTAATAATCGGAGTTACAATGTCATCGTATGGACGGTTGCCATCGTTCTTGCCACTAAAATACCATCCGTTTGAAACGGCCGTACAACGCTCTATATGCTCGTACATTGACCAATCTTTATTGCGTGTTAAAGGCACTCTAGCTGTTTTCCAGTTAGTTTCTTCTGAAGTTATATACGAGAATACATCACGATTTTCCATAAAATAAAACAGAGGTGCTTTTGGCACCTCCCCGCCTTTTTTGCGTTAGAGATTAAATTATTTTATATTGTTATTTATTTAGTATAATCCTTTTTAAATCCTTGTCAAGTCCTATTCGTTTTCCACAATAGTTTTATCATTTCTACAAATCTTTTTAAACTCATTAAAGTATAAAATTACACTACCAGATTTTATTTCCATCAAAGAATGATTTTTAATCCACTCAAAATTGTCTCTATATTTTAAACACCAATTAAGAAAATCACTCGTTTCGCAATCGTGTCCCATAACGGTATAGTCTATTTCTAGTTGATTGGTTGAGTTCATTAAACTTTATATTTATTACATTTATCGCACCAATATCCTGATGTGCCTTGAACCCAGTTATGTTTGCAATTTGGCTGGGAGGTGTAAGAATTTATACTGTCCACTATTTCGTTGACTTTATAAGCGATGTGAATTATCCACTTTCCTGTATCTGTCATTCCGTCTTTGTCTATTATTTTTATATCTAACTTCTCCATAGTTTTATAAATTATTAAGTCTTTGTTCTGTTTGAGGTCTGCCGTATAAACCGTAAAAGCCTTCAAGGAATATATCTAAACTCTGTGGGTCTGCGAATAATTGCTTTAACTGTATCAAAGTCATCTTCTTTACAAACTCTGCTGTGCCTTTACGGATAGTTATAAAACCCTCTGTGGTTATTGGTCTGGCGTAAGATAATAGGGACACTTTAAGATTATTTGTAAAACAATCTAAGGTTTCTCCATTTAAGACAAGTGTTAATCTGTACTCGCAATTATTAACATTCTTTACCTCTTCCTTTTCTGCCTGAGCTTCTGCTATTTCTGGGGTTAGGGGTATGTCTTGGCCTTCTGGTGGCGCGCTAATAGCTTCTGCAATGTTTTCAGCCGATTCTTTAAATGTTGTGCCGACTTTTATTCCTTTGTGCTTCCTCATATGCAAATGCAACGCCTTGCTACTTATTCCGCACACTGGACATATTTTTTCTTGTTTGGGCATAATGTTTTTTGTTTAATTATAATTACTAAATTGCGATATTTTGCTCGGGTGTATTTTCATCTCTCAACTGCATCGGTTTTCTATGTGGTGGTCTTGCGTGGGACAACTGTTGGCTTAAACTGTCAAGTACATCGTCAAACTGTCCGTTTGGAAATACGCGCATTTCGTCAAGTAACTCCGAATTATCTCCCACTAAAAATATACTTTTGCTTTCCCATCTCGGTATCAGTCCTCTAATCCTCAACTCTTTTTGTATGCCTTTGTGTTTTACTGGCGTTACTGTAAAAAATATCTGTCGCTTACGCATCTCTTCTTGCAAGAATGGCTGTATTGCCATTGTAAAAGTCGTTTCTTCTAAGCCCATAAAAGTTGGCTTATAGGTTTTATTCAAGTAAAACAGGTGGTCAATTAAATCCTTGCTGTTATATTTTAATCTGTAAGTTGTGATATACCACTTATTCTCGATTGATACTCGGTTTATAGTTACTCCAGTAAAATCAGCAGACTCTTTCTCGCTTACCGCGCTGTCTATCGTTATAAAACAATTCGTTTCTATATTTTTTAAATATGCTTCTGTTTGAAATTGTGCGTACTCTTTTTTAAATTCTGCGGTCATTTCGTCAATCGGCTTATTCATCATCTCGTAAGAGAACACCAGAGAGCCTAATTGGCGTTGTTTATCTTCAATTGATACTTTACCTGTCTTTTGTGCTTCATCGTCTGTAAGGGCGTATTTTGCGGGCCAGGCGGGCTTTCCATCTACCATTACTGGTATGTTTCGGACACGGATACCTTTATCTTCTTTGGCTCTGTTAATCAGCCATTGCACGTTTCCGTATTCTGATAAGTAATTACAGCAATAAAGAATACAACCATTCGGGGCCATTCCGGCCATTGCCTCTGTTATGTGGTCGTTAATTTGTTTTGTGTATGCTTCTGAAGATTTTGTTTTATTTGTTTCAAAGTCGTCTATCGTTAAAAGGTCTGGTCTTTGTGATAAGTGTAGTCTTCCCCTAACAGATTCTTGCGTTGAGTGAGCTTCAACTCTAACGCCATTTTCACATACGAAGTTATTTATTCGGTTCTGTTTTATTTCGTCAATACTCTTTTCTTTTGAAAATAAAACTCCAAAGTCTGCCCTATACCTTTTATTATTTACAAGCTCAAACGCTACGTCAAACAATATCCTTTCAGAGTTTTCTCGCTCAAAAGCATCTACATTCGGATAAAGTCTTTTTTTAAAAGTTAAGCACCAAATTATAAATAGTTTTTCAAAGGTTGTTTTACCTCCTTCTCTGTAAATAATCCAAACTACTTCTCTGATTTTACCTGCGATTAAGTCTTCGCAGTCTTGTATTAGTTCGTAATGGTAGTCTGCAAGATAATATTTAAAATAATCAGAATAATAATATATACAGAAAAGGCCAAAAGAATTTTCAGCAAGAAAAACTCTCTCTACCTTGCTGCCACTAATCATTTTTTCTAAACCTGCTCTGTATTGTTCTTTTGTCATCTAATCAAGCCAAGAATGGCTTTTTGTTTTTCTTCGTCTAAAACTTCTACTCCTACATTTTCTGTTTTACCTCCAGTTAAAAGCTGGATATTTTTAGTTAATACATCAGCTATATAAGTATTGTCTCTAGCGCTTGAATCCTTTAATTTTTTGTCGGTTATATTATTAATAGCTTTTTTTCTAACCTCTTCCATTTTTTCTATAATCGGATTCAATTCTGCTTTCATCTCCTCTGTAATTATTTGTTTTGGATTCTTTGCAGTTTCTTCAGAATATCCTGCCTCGATTATCATTTCACCTAAAGATTTGGTAAATCCTTTTTTACCACTATTTTCCACAATTATCTCTATAAGTTTTTGCTGTTTAGGTAGCAACATTATTTTACCTTTCCTAATTCCTCACACAACTCCTCCAAAACAAATATATACTCCGCCGTATCATTCGTAATTTCCTTTGCGGATTTTTCTTTTTCCAGTAGGCCTTTTAAAACTTCTACAATAACAGATACGTCTTTTTCGTTGCCTACAAAACTTACCGGCACATCTAATTCATTCAAGGCTTTAAACTTAGCTTCAGCCAGTTTTCTATTTTCTAATGTAAATTGAACAATATTATTTATGGTCTTTAATGTCCCATCTGGGTTTTTGTCTCCGAATTCTTTTCTAACATATTCACCTTCTAAGTCAGAATCTTCTTTAAAGTTTTTTAGAATCCTGATAAATCTACGTCTGGCACTACTCTTAGAAATGTCTAATAGCAATGGAGATAATATGCTTATGAGTATTGAGATGCTTTTATTTTGCATATATTTTTTTTATTTAATTTTAAATCTTTAATAACTTCTTGTCAAGCTCCCCCTCCTTGCTCAAAGGCAAGATAGGGGGTGTTAGTTAAATTAAATTTTTCAATCTTTTTAATACTTTTTCAGGTGTATGCCCGTCAAACTTTGGGGCTTTTTCTAATGTCTTTGCAAAATTTGTTTCTTTCCATTTTTTTATCGGTAAATGATATGTAATCTGTTTTCCCTTATCTTGGTTAATCCCTAGAATAAACCAGCCTTTATAACTACTTCCGTCTGAATGTAATTTTGAACGCCATACATCATCATACGCCCCATCTTCTGCCGAACACTCAACTACCTGCCAATAATATCTAAAATACATTCTGCAAAGAGCAATAAATAAAGTTATCCTATGCTCGTAAAGTTCGTCAAAAGTATGGTAGCCATCACAGGTGCATTTTTTACCATATAATTTTGGACACTTCATTGAATGTTGTTTTGTTGGATTTTTACTTTTTTCCATATCCCTTTTATTTAGCTTTTAATTAATAAATTATCTATGTCTTTTAATAAAACCAAATCTTCCATAAAATAATCTTTTTCCTCACTATTCCAAACTTCCCTTGATATTAGTTTTTAATTAAAATATCTTACGACTTCTCTTCTTAAGTCTTCTATCTCTCCATCATCTGCTATTTTCATTAAATCTTCTCTTATCTCCTCCACCTTAGCTTCCTGTGCCTCTTGGCATTTTTGGATTAAAAACTTTTTAAGTTTTTCAAAATCTTTATAATTTATCCATTTTGTATTCCACTTTTCATTAAGTTCTTTTTCTACCTTATCTTGGAAGTTTTGTTGTAGGGTCATATTATTTTATCTTTAATAGTTTGATAACTGCTTTTCTTTTTATATCCACATTTTTGGCACACGTCATAACCATCTCCTCTAGTAAAAAAATTGTGTTCACAACACCTACTTAAGAATGGACAATCGGGGCAAATGGTTATTTTTATTGTCTCTCCATTGACTAATGTTACTCCATCAACAACAGATGACTTTTCCTTAATCAATTCATCGTCTTTAATCTCTAACACCTTTTCTCCGTTAAGAGTTATGGCTTGTGGGTTAGGACAAGAACAATCACAATAATATTTTACAGAATCTTTACTTTTATGAAATTTATCACAACACTCTTTGTTTTCTTGGTTTTTCATATATTTTACTTTTTAATGAATAGTTGGCTTTTTGAAGCGGGCAAGGTTTGACTTGCAGATATTCTAATCTCCGTCGGTGTCTCGGAGCTTAGTTTGTGGAATCCGTTTATTACAGGTACCTGAGAATATTTAACGGCACTTACGGCTCACAGTCCGTCTCCGCTTCAAGAAACCAGCTATCACCCTCTAATGGGACAAGAGAGGGGATAGTTGGCTTTTGGCGGGGAGAATAGGTATCATAAATTACTATTTCGGCATAACGAGAATCCACATCTGCCGATACCCTCATCAACATATCAGCCTTGCAAAGCCAGTATGTCTGATTGCCTACCAATTCTCATCCCCCAGAAACCAGCTATCCCCCTCTAATGGGACAAGAGAGGGGATTAGGGTTCTAAAAGTTTAATTAGTTGCTTTGCGTGTTTTTCAATCAACTTGAAATCAAGTTTGGAATAATTGAAGTTTTGGATATTTATTGTCTTACCAGTCGGGCTTACTTCATAAGGTATTTGTATTTCCAGCTCATAACTCAAATTGACACCAAGAGTCCACTGAATTATGTTTGCGTATATTTCTTCCCCTTTCACTTTCTTGATGAGTTTCTGGTAAAAGCAATCGCAACCAATATTGGTAACTTCTGTCGGGGGATATTTTTTCCATTCTTTATTCATAAGAGTTTGATTATTTATTTAGATGATTTAAAAACTTTTTGGGATATTCTATAACTGGATTTCTTGATGTTAGGTGAAACTTTCCACACTCACCGCACTTGTAAACACTCATTGTTGTCCCAGATTTTTCATTGCGGTTTTTTGCTACAAGCCACGCCTGATTTCTTGTCCTAAATTGTTTCTTTTCCCTACATTTCATAATTCTTTATATACTTCCTTAAATTTTATATTTAGAGGGCTACTTTTTATATGCTTTCATTTGCTTCTTAAATTGTTGCAACGAGAATATTAAAGCATTAACTTTTTCCTCTACATAAATTGTGCTACAGCCGAGAAAATCAAATCCAGGAGAATATAATTCCTCACCGAATTTGTCAATATCTCTTGTGGCTTGTTTAACATAACTGACTATTTTGTTTGCCTTATCCATATCTTCTTTAATTTATTTAATATTATTTCCCTCTAATGGGACAAGAGAGGGGATTAGGGTTGTTTTAATATATGTGCCAGTGCGTAATGTTCTCGGTATCTTTTTGAAGTCCAAAACTTCTTCCCGCACCGACACTCTTTCCTGAATAAATGATAATAAGGTTCTTCAATGGCTGGCACCCATTCTCCTGCTTTATTTTGTGTTCTTGGTGTATTCATAAGAGTTTTATTATTTATTTAGATAATTTAATAATTTCGTCTAAAAATTCCAATAATGCTGAATCAATAAATTCCCACATTCCTATATGACACATATATCCGTGTTCAATACAATTTTTTTTATGTTCTTCAAGCATTTTATTCGCTATTTCTTTTATTTTTTCACTTGGTTTCATAATTCGTTATATACTTCCTTAAATTTTATATTTAGAGGGCTACCAAACATCTTCACTTAATAATCTGTCTGTTTCTTTTGCTATTTGTCCACATTTGAAAGCCTCTTTCGCCGCTTCTTCTCTTGTGTAAAATTTCCCAGTTTCATCTATAAATCCTTGCCAAGAACTCCTGTCTGGGTCTGATTTGGTAATGTCATAAATTACCCTCATACAATCAGCGTGTCTTTTTCCTATAAAGATAATTCCATTTTGTTTTATTGCACTTGCAAATATCATCTTCTTTAATTTATTTAATATTATTTCCCCTTATGGGTTGGGATATTAACTAAAGAATGCTAACTTTAAAAAACATATTATTGCTATTGTACAACATGTTATTAATAATATTGTTCTTGCTAATGTAATTTCTTCCATATTTTTCTTATTTTATATTTACTAACCTATACTTGTAAGGGCTTTTAGCGAACCCAAACCGAAGTTTGGAAGCCCGCTTAGTCCATTTAAGGACGCAACACATTTGGATTTCGCTGTAACGTATGTTGCCCGACACAGGTACTATCCGCTAAAAACCCTCTAATATAGGTTTTATGGTTAACAATTATATACCTCATTAAAGTTCTTATTTTCTTCACTGGGGAAAGGAGGCAACTCTACCTCCATTTCCCCAAATATGCTACACATTACATCTATAATATCGTCAATCTGTCTTTCTGACTTCTTTAATTCTGTTGTACTCGTTGTTCTAAATAGTGAAAACTGTATCTTCTTCCAAACGTCTTCCTTTAAAGCTTCCATAGTGGCTGGAGTGTCGTAGCTTTCCATAGCCTTTTGGACTTGCTTCATAGTTAGTCCTTGTTCTCTTAAAGAATTAGCTATTAAAGTAAGCCATTTATGGATTGACTTATTTTGTTGAATAGACCGTTTTTCTTCCTCGTTGTTGTTCATAGAATTGTTCAGATTTAATTTCCTCTAAAATATAATCTAGTTCTATCGCTTTTTCCATTTCTTCTTCAGCTAAAGGATATTTGTATGGTTTAGGAATTTTTATCATATTAGAACGGAATATTTTGGACATCAATGTCATCGTTATCTTCTTCGTTTATAACTGGAATTTCATCATTAGATATTCCTTTCATCTTTTTATATTGTTCTGATGTTATAATCTTGTCTTTGATAAAGGCAGGTAGTTTGCTAAACAACTCATCATTCCAATTATCATAATCTAAAACCTGGCTTGCATTTATTTGCTCTGGACATTCCATTCCTTTTGGAAGTTTAGATATGCTTGAAATTTCTGCATACCCTTTTTCGTTGTGAATAATACTAATCATTGCAGGAACTCCTACAAGCCTTGTAATATCAAAATCTTCTATTTCAGTATCAGTAAATTTCTTTCCTCTCCAACCTTCAAGAATTGGTTTTAGTTTTGACTTATCTCCCAAAGACAAAGTGTATTCTGCCGAAATTACCATTGGCTGTTCTCCTTTCTTTTCGTCAAAAACTTTCTTCTCTGTTGGAAGTTCAAAAGTTATTCTAACTACATTTCTCATTCTTGTCGTTCCCTCCCAAGTGCTAGGAATAGTTCCTATATGTATCATTTGATAACATCTTGCAGGATAACTACCAGATGTTATCTGTTCTCTAATTTGTTGTTTTGGTGCTTTTATTGACATTTTTTTCTTTTTTAATTTTATTACCTAATCCGAAAATATCTTCTCCTTTTTTTAAATCTGTTTTAGACTTTTCAGATTTATGTTGTTTTTTTATAAATCTTTTAAAGCTATTAAATGACATACTGTTGTAAGTTACTTATAAGAGCTTTTAATTCTTCTTGGTTTAGCAAAGACTGGTTTATCGCCCTTGCAAGTTCAGATAATGATATTACATTTCTACTTTGTTTTATCGCATACTCTATATTCATTTCTGCAATAAATTTTGGGTTTTCTTCTGTCATAATTTTGTTCTCTCAAATCCATTCTGCCGATTGTTTTGCCGTTCCCCAGTTACGAGTAGGAGCTAACTCCCAAGCAGAACAGATTAGAAAGCGTAACTGTTATTTTATATTGCTATTGTAAAATACATTATTCCTAATACTACTAATCCTATACATACTGCTATTGAACCTATTATTTCTTTCCAGTCTGTTTTATATTGATTTTTTATATAATTATCAATATCTCTTGCTTTAATTATTGTTCTCATTTTCTTTTGGTTCTACTATTATTGTTTTACCGTCTTTTGTTTCTGTAAATTGGCAGTCAACCTTATTTTGCCAATGGTCTCCACATCTAGTGTCTATAATTAATGTTATTTCTTTTTTGATGAAACCTTGCTCTTTTTTGTCTGACATATTTTTTAGAAAAGATTTTTTAATTAAGTTATCCTTTCTATATCTATTATAATCCCGTGAAACAACCTTGTCAATACCTATTTGTTAATTTTTGCCTTTCCACTCTCTTGTGAGTTCTTTTCTTTGATTTTTAAATATCTTTGTTTTCTCAAAGTATCGTATTCTCTCATATTTTTAAGACATTTTTTGCAAAGAAACTCTGTTGGCTTTTTGATATCTATTAGTTTTTTCATAGTTTTATGTTATACCTTATCTTATCACGGGACAAGATTGTTTGTCAACTCCCTATCCAACATTTCGCACTCTGATCATAATTCTAACTTAATTCTTTTTGTCATATTTTTTGATTAGTTCAATTAGTTCTTTTTCTTTAAATTGTTTTATGGTATCTCCCTCTTTTTTTAGTTTCTGTATAATTCCGTATCCGTATTTTCTCTCTAAAAAGATTGTGTAAGCTGGCATATTACCGCCTTTAAAGATGTTACAACCACTGCACTGACAATTACAATTTATCTCTGAGAACCTTGTATTATTCTTACCCCTTGAAATGTAGTGTCCACACTGGCTTTCGTTAGATTTCATTTTCTTTCCACAAGTAACACAAGTGTGATTATCCCTTTCTCTAATCCAAATTGAAAAAACTTTGTCTAACTGTGCCTTTAATTGCTTAACACTTTTATTTTCAAGTTTCATAAATATTTAACTAAGTTTTCTACTTCTTCCAAAGATATATTACGTGGCTTACCGTGTTCCTTTTTTCGGTGAATAACATAAGTCAAACAGTCTTTGATTATCTTAGTTTCTTTTTCTGTGAATATATATTTTGTTTGTTTTTTCATAATAATTTATTTAATAATCTTAAATATGATATAAATCCGAGCAATTAGGACAAGCACTTCCGTCTATTAAACAAGCCTCACAATACCATTCATTACATTTTGGACATTTTACGTATCTAAAATCATATCCATCTTTTTTTTGCTGTGCTTTTGTTTGTCCACATTCTGCACATTTTTTTGTTGCCATTGTTTTTATTATTTAATAATCTTAATTCTT
>Ga0172381_10000940_pt1 | contig 36132 bp, 32 predicted proteins | sample Leawel6488metaG_FD_119754 | JGI IMG/M metagenome (GOLD analysis project Ga0172381, IMG submission 119754) | Leachate microbial communities from a municipal landfill in Southern Ontario, Canada - Leachate well 64-88 metaG | ecosystem: Engineered > Solid waste > Landfill > Unclassified | place... | reverse complement strand
TTTGTATTCTCGCAAAAGGTTAGTTATATCATCTTGATATAATGCGAACTATGTTGTGTCATATGCCCGCATTTGGCTATTTACATATGTTATGTTTCGTACTCATATTATATTTTTATTTTGGTCATATAACATACTTTAATGCTAATGAAAGGACATTCATATGATTGATTTGATAACAAGTTTTCTTGATGACAACCATACAAGATGGACATTCGTTAATAAAGACGACATTATTTTCCGTGACGAATTTACCGCCAAGTGCCAGATGAATTATTGCGGACGATATAATAAATCATGGACATGCCCGCCAGCTATTGGAAACATTGACTCTATTAAAAAGAAATGTCTTCATCATTCTCAAGCAATTTTATTTTCGATGATTTTCCCTTTGGAAGATCCATATGATGTTGAAGGAATGGATTTCGGACGCAATACAATCATGCAAATTACATACGACCTTTTTGATATGGTTAATAAATCCGGTATGCATACTGCTTTCTTGGCTGCTGGAAGTTGTTCACTCTGCGAAAAATGTACATACCCCAATTTTCCGTGTCGGCAACCTGAAAAAGCGATGATTTCCATGGAGGCTTTGGGGATTGATGTTGCTGTTTTAGCACGCAATTCAGGACTTAAATATTATAATGGTGTCAATACAGTTACTTATTTCGCGATGATTTTTTTTGATGAGGTATAAGTATGCCCATAGTTACGGTCAATATTGGCAATGAAACGAAAACATTTTCGGTCGTTTATGGAACTAGATTGATGGATTTATTTATTGACCACCGGATTGATACGGGAGGAACCTGTGGAGGAAAAGGCATCTGTAATAAATGCTTGGTTGGAATTGTAGGTACCAGAAATGAAACGCTTGCATGTCATTACTACGTGACAAATGATGTTACTGTTAGCATTAAGTCAAGACAAAGTAAACCAATTTATAATTCGATGCCTACAGTATATGAATCGACTGTTACTGAAGGATTTGGTGTTGCCATCGATTTGGGAACCACAACTATTGCTTTGTATTTATATGATTTAAAAACTAATATGTTAAAAGACTCCTGCTCATTTCTTAATCCCCAGGCCATATACGGAGCTGATGTAATTAGTCGTATTGATAAATGCCTTTCTGGGTTTTTACTTGCGGAAAATGAAATCGTTATTCAAGCGATTAACCAACAGATTATCCAATGGCTTTCAGTTTTTTCAATTACAGAAATTTCAAGAATCGTTATTGCCGGGAATCCAACCATGCTCCATATTATCGCTAACGTAAATCCAGGAACAATCGGTTCAGCTCCATACACGCCGGTATTTCTAGAAACGAAAACTTTGATGGGCAAAGAATGTGGTCTCTTATCAGAAAAAATAATTTTGTTGCCATCAATTAGTGCTTTTATCGGGGCTGATTTGTCAGCAGGAATGATATCTTCAGGGATGCTTGAAGCGGAAACTTCACTACTTATTGATATGGGAACAAATGGAGAAATCATCTTAAAAAAACGAGATTTCTATTTCGGATGTTCCACGGCAACCGGGCCGGCTTTTGAGGGAGCAAACATTGAAAAAGGATTGGGCGGGATAAAAGGAGCAATCGCCAGAGTCACATTTAATACTGGAAAACTGGCTTTTGAAACAATTGGCAATCAACCGCCAATTGGAATATGTGGAAGTGGTTTGGTAGATCTTGTGGCAATCCTTGTGTCAGAAGGAATCATTGATGAAACTGGGGCATTTTGCCACAATTCTCAAAGTCAACTGGCCAATCACCTGAATGCTGATCGCTTTATGTTACTAAACGGTATTTATCTAACACAAAAAGATGTTCGCCAATTCCAATTGGCAAAAAGCGCAATTTGCGCTGGAATTGAAACATTATTGAATGCTGCAAACGTTGATGTGGATGCAGTTAACAAAGTTTTTGTCGCTGGGGGATTCGGTTTTTATCTAAATTTGGATAATGCTTTGAAAATCGGTTTACTACCAAAAGTTTTCCATGGTCGAATTATTAGTGTTGGAAACACATCTGGACTGGGAGCGGCAATGTGTCTTCTCAATCCAGAAAAAATTAAACAAGTTCAAGAATTAGCACTAAAAGTCCAAACAATTGATTTAATGACGAAAGAATTTGGATTTACAGAGCGGTTCATCGAGAACATGATGTTCTCCATATAATCTTTTGACAAGGAGGCGATTTATTTGAAAGTTGAATTTTCACCATTACAGTTAGAAGAAGTCTTAAATTTTGATGACTTAAAATCGCTCTTTGCCAATTTTTCTAAATTAACAGGGATTGATGTATCATTACATAGTATTGGTGGGGATGAAGTCTTAAGTTATCGCATCAATCCGGAAAAATCAATCTGTGAATTAGTCAGAAAAAGACAATCAAACTGCAATCCTCAGATGAAATATGCAGGGATGAAAGCTGCCGATTTGGGGGAACCATATATTTTTCAATGTGGAACAATGATTAAGTGTTCTGTTCCTATCCTCTTTGAGGAAAAATATCTTGGCAGTTTAGCTTGTGGACCGGTATTGCTGTGGGAAGCCGATGAAATTGCTCATCAGGATCTGATAACATTTGCCGGAAAATATGATATATCTCCTTCGGAGGCATGTACCATTCTAAGTTGTGTAAAGCAATTGACACCGGAAAATATGCGATCAGCGGCACAAATGTTATCCATTATGGTTACATACATGTGTAAAGAGGAAAGTATTTTTCTAAGACAGCGGTTAAAATTATCCAAGCAGCAAAACAAAATTGCCGAACTAATGAATGAAAAGCGATTGAATGCCATTAGTCTCGAATCGCTTGAAAGACGAAATAAATTCAAGAAATATCCCTACGAAATGGAGAAGGAACTAATCGCATACGTTCAGGCCGGTGATACCGTTCAAGCAATAGAAATTCTTAATGGAATCTTAGGGGAAATATTCGCTATTTCTTCGGGAGACCTCGACATTATCAAAGCCAACGTCTATGAATTGACAGCCGTTTTGATGCGGGCAGCGGTAGATGCTGGGGTATTACTAAGTGACTTAGCTGCTATCCCTAAAAAAGTCACTGTTATTCTCGCAGACGATACTCAGTATGATGAGGTCTGTCTACTAACATCGGAACTGATGGATGATATCAACAATGTAATTTATCAAAATCGTTTCAAGAAACAATCCAATGAGCATTTAATTAATGCCATCAATTTTATTAAAAAAAATCTTACGGATGATCTTTCTCTTAATACGGTAGCGAGCAATGTATTTGTAAGCGGCTATTACCTTTCGCATTTATTCCGTGACGAAATGGATCTAACATTCAGCGATTATATTAACAAGGTTCGGATGGAAGCGGCTATCAAACTAATGAAGGAAAGACAATTGTCTATTCAAGATATAGCCATTAAAAGCGGGTTCAAAGATGCGGGTTATTTTACAAAGACTTTTAAGAAGTATCATGGAATCACCCCAAAAAAATATATGGATTTGTTATAATCCCACTAAAAGACAACCGTTTTTCCTCTCTAAGGCGGGTTGTCTTTTTTTTTGATGAATCATTTTTTAACAAATAACAAGATATTCCAATTTTGTCGCAAAAAAACGAGTGTTATATGAAAGCGCTTTAAAGTATAATAACAATGGAATATTATTTCTTATGAAATTTATCTATAGAAAGAAGGAAACGCATATGATATTGGAAGACATTAGTACTTTGCTACAAAAGGGCAAAGCCAAAGAAGTAAAAATTTTGGTTCAGCAAGCTCTTGATGAAAAAATTACACCGACGATGATTTTGAACGAAGGACTTATTAAAGGGATGTCAATTATCGGCGGAAAATTTAAAAATAATGAAGTGTTTGTGCCAGAAGTGTTAGTTGCTGCAAGAGCGATGAACTCTGGTTTAGAGATTCTTCGACCGGCTTTGGTTGCCTCGGGCGCAAAGTCAGTTGGAAAAGCAATCATATGCACAGTAATGGGAGATTTGCATGATATTGGCAAGAATCTTGTCAAAATGATGTTAGAGGGTCAGGGAATTGAAGTTATCGATTTGGGGGTTGACGTTGATGCTGATACAATTGTCGAAGCTGTCAAGACCCATCATCCTGATCTTGTCTGTTTATCAGCTTTGCTAACAACTACAATGATGAACCAAAAAGTTATTATTGATGCCTTAGTTAAAGCTGGAATAAGGGATCAAGTTGTAGTTATGGTCGGTGGAGCCCCCGTGACGCAAGGATTTGCCAATGAAATCGGAGCAGACGCATACACGGCAGATGCAGCCTCAGCCTCAGAAGCGGCTTTGGCTTTCCTGAGAAATTAGGATATATATGAAAACAATCGACGCATATAAAAACGATCTTGATCAAACAATTTTATCGTCCAAAAAAATGTATGATGATGCTGTGGCTGGTTGTGGCGGAAATATATCTTTTCGAGCTTTGCCACCATCCGATATTGAGATATATAACGATTTTGATTTAACCAAATATAATTATGAAACTGATTTGGATGCATACGCAGAAAGTCTTTTAGCGGGAATGGAAAAATCATTTGCGGCACGTAAAGATATCAACGATAATTTCTTTCCTTCAATTGGACCAATACTCGGAATCGGCGACTATTCAGCTTTCGTCACCGGAGAAATCATTTTTCGTAAAGATACTAGTTGGTCAACTCCGTGTTTGAAAGAAATCGAAGATTTTCGGAATCTGCCACCTTTAGGAACATCCAAGTGGTACAAGAAATTCTTGGAAATCTCGGAACTATTGTTAAAGAAAACACAAGGCACAGGAATTCCTTTCATGCGCGGTTTTTTCTCTCCGTTGGATTTAGCTCATGCGTTACGTGGAGAAAACATCTATTATGATTTCTATGATGATCCCGATATGGTTCATGAATTATTAGATTATTGTGCCGATGCCACCATCAAGTTTGCCGAAGATATTTACGCTCTCAACAACAAATATAATGGTAAAACGAAATATGGAACTTGGTATACCAAAGGCAAGATTAATATGAGCGAAGACATTGCTTGCATGATATCGGGGGCAGCATACAACGAATTTTGCGCTCCCCACACACAAAAAGTAATTGATCATTTTGGTGTTGGTTATATGCACTGCCATTCACGGGCGATGTATCTGGTTAAGGAAATTTGTCATCTACGGAATGTTGCGCATCTTTGGTTAGCAACCGACCCCAATCAGCCACGGCCAATTGATCATATTGAACAACTTGTCAAAGCTGCAAACGGTGTGGCTATTGCCATTGATTGCGATACTTTTGAAGAGATTCAAAACCATTATAATGAGATGAAAAAAGGCAATTTTTCTATCTGCTTGCCAGTTAAGTCAATTGAAGAAGGAATCAAATATACTACTCTTTTTGAACAATTAAAAAATAAATAAAAGACAAAGAAGAAACGAGGGAGAAGACATGAAAAAAGTGTTATTGTTCTTACTACTAACTCTATTAGGATTTACCTTCTTTTCCTTAACCCCGATTAAAGCGGAGGCTGCTAGTGATAGCGTCGTCCGCATTTGGTTATCGCAATACACACAAGAAAATGATGCCATGATTGCAATAGCCAATCAATTCACTAATGAAACCGGGATTGCTGTAGAAGTAGTTCCAAGAATCAATGCTTTCAATGGAGCAGATGATTTGGTTAATAACGCAGAACTTGATGATCGGCCGGATATTGTGCTTATGCAAGCCCCCGATATTGGTGGCCTTATCGCTTCTGGGTATTTAGAACCACTTACTGACTTTATTGATGATGAGATGACTGCTCGCTATGCTGATGTGGCTTTTAGTGCTTTTTCGTATAATGGTAACATCTATGGCGTCGGTTATTCAATCGACACTTATGGGCTTTTGTATAACAAAGATTTAATAGCTGAAGAAGACTTGCCAGAAACTTGGGAAGAGTACTTCGCCCTTGGAGAAGCGCTGACGATTCGCAATGACGACGGCGAAGTGACCCAGTGGGGAATACTAATGAATTCACGTGATATGTGGTTCAACTATCCGATTATCAAAGAATTCGGCGGTTATTATTATGGGCAATTTCCCAATGGTGATTATAACCCATTTGATATCGGTCTTGATAATGAAGGCATGGTCAATTATATTGCTAAAGTAAAAGAACTGAAGGAAAATGGACTGGTTCTTACTAATAAAATTCATGGTGAGAGTGAAATTGTCTCTCGGTTTGCAAATGGCAATGTTGCCATGATGATTTATGGCTTATGGTACGCGAGTATATTTAAACAGAAAAATGTTAATTACGGTATCGCTTCACTTCCAGATCAAACCGATGGTACAACATCACTGGCCCTGACAACAGTTCAAGGATTCGTAGTAAACAAATTTACGGATAATCTTGAAGAATCGCTTCAATTTCTCGAATACATTCTTGAAGATGACAATCAGCAATTACTAATCGAAGGTGGGAACAATAATGCTGACAAGATCGGTACGCGAAACCCCACAAACTATGCTGTCATAAATAGCGAGTATATCCAATCAGATGAAGTATTAGCATCTTTAGGCAGTCTCAATGGTGAATGTGAACCATTTCCAAACATCCCTGAAGGTACCATATGGTACAACTACACTTCAACTGTATTTCAATCCATTTTTTTTAGTGATTCGGATGATGACGACATTGATGTACAAGCTAAACTTTCGGAATTGACTGAAGCAATCCGAAACGATGTCGCTTTGATGAATTACCAAGCGGAAAGGATTGACATCCCTTCCTGGATATGGGCTGTAATAATCGGTGTGTTTGTGATTGGAATTGCGGCATATCTAATTATCAAGAAATATGTTATCCGCAAAAAAAAGCCTCATTATGGACGCATTTCGTGGAAAGAGACGCTCATAGCTTGGCTTTTGATGGTTCCATTACTGATTCTTCTTATTGTATTTTATGTTTATCCAATCATCCATAATGTGTATTTATCACTTACCGATTATTCTGGTATTAATCTCCGTGACTATGGTCTGATTGGATTTGCTAATTATAAAGATATTTTCGTTGCTGGACTAGATGGTTTGGCATCAATGACCGTTTGGACGATTGTCTTTGCTACTTGTGTTGTTACACTATCATTTTTATTAGGAACCATTTTGGCTTCCGTGTTAAACAAAATTAATTTTCATGTCGCAAAATTCTACCGGATCATTTTTATTCTTCCGTGGGTAATTCCAACCGTTATTACACTTTTAATGTGGCAAGGACTTTTAGATACTGACAATGGACTAGTTAATCAAATCTTAGGTTTGGTTGGCATTCCAAATATCCCGTGGCTTTCCGATCCATATATGGCAAAAATATCGACGATTTTGGTCATGGTTTGGTTCTCATTTCCTTATTTCATGATTATTGCCACTGGGCATCTCAAAGCGATTCCCAAAGATTATTATGAGGCTGCCAAGGTTGATGGTGCGAGTGCTTTTCATATCTTCTTTACAATTACACTGCCTTTGGTATTTCGGGCTTTGATTCCCATCCTCATAATGTCCTTCATCATGCAATTTAACCAGTTTGGTGTATATATTTTGACACAAGGTGGACCAGCGGCTGATACTATTGGTGCCCCTGGTGCAACTGATTTGTTGATTACCTATGTTTTCAACACCGCCTTTAACACCAACCGATTTGCAGTTGCAGCTGCTTACTCAGTCATCATCTTTGTGTTTGTAGCCATCTTCTCACTGATTGCGATGCGCGTTGGTAGAAAGATATCGGAGGACTAAATCATGAGGAATATTAGAAAACGTTCGAATAAAGATCGTGCAATTCAAATCTTAATTCACTGTCTGTTATTAACGCTTGCTGTCATTACTTTGATTCCTTTTATATATATTATTATGATGGCTTTTGGTAAAGATGTCGTGGGAACCGCCGCAGCGATTCCAGAAGAATATACATTTGATAACTTTGCTCGTTTATTCGCTGAGACCAGTTTTCTCGACTGGATTAGAAACTCAATTATTATCAGTTTAGTTACAATGGTTATCAGTGTTATTTTTGTCAGTGTTTCCGTCTATGTTTTTTCTCGGTTAAAATTTTTAGGAAAACATAAATTATTTAATTTTATCTTACTGATTCAAGTATTTCCCCTTATGTTATCCATGGTCTCCATTTTTAGAATATTTGTCACTTTAGGATTGCTTAATGATATTAAAGGATTAATCATTATCAACGCTACTGTATCATCCGCAGGGTTGGTGTTACTTGCAAAAGGATACTTTGATACGATTCCCTATGAACTTGATGAAGCGGCGATGATGGATGGGGCAACAAAATTTCAAACACTAATTCATATTATCTTGCCATTAGCCAAACCGATGCTGGCTGTAGTGGCAATTCAGAGTTTTGTAATTGCTTATAATGAATATGCTATTGCCTCAACCATCATGACACAGGGGTTAGATAGTATGCCTCTTGCTGTTGGTCTTCAAAGTATGATTGTTGGTCAATACGGGACCAATTGGAGCCTGTATTGTGCTGCATCAGTTTTGGGGTCTGTTCCAATGATTCTCTTGTTTTATTCGATGCAGAAGTATTTTATCGGTGGTCTAACTGAAGGCTCGGTCAAAATGTAAAGGAGCATCACAACATGGAAAAATCTTCAATCATCCATATTCCCGAAAATGTCTTTGCCTATCCGATAGGCAAAGATACCCTTAATGTTCGAATCAAATCCAAAAAAGGCGATCTTCAATCAGTAAAAATATTTTATAAAAATCTTTATGATCACACGGATGTAATGGCCTCAAAAACAATGGATTTGATATTAAGAGATGAGCAAACCGATTTATTCGAAACTACAATCCAGATTGAAGAAAAGCACTTTAAATATTATTTTCAACTTACCGGCAAAACTCAAGTGCTCAATTATACGGCCGATGGATATATTGATTTTCCTACAGAAACAAATTGCTTCTATTATCCAATGATTAATACCGATGAGGTGCTTTCTTTACCCAAATGGGCAGAAGGAGAAATTATATATCAATTGCTAGTTGATCGCTTTAATGACGGCGATTCGACGAACAATCCTCCCAATGTTAAGGCTGTTTCTGAATTGCCTGATCGCAATACCTATTATGGTGGGGATTTCGATGGTATTATCCAAAAACTGGATTATATTAAGAGTTTAGGAGCAAAGATTATCTATCTTTCACCGGTATTTAAATCACCTTCTTATCATAAATATGATATCTCTGATTATTATGAAATTGAAGCCATTTACGGTGGGAAAATCGGCTTACAAAATTTGGTAAAAAAAGCCCACGATATGGGAATAAGAATTATTCTCGATGGAGTATTTAATCACTGTTCTTATCAGAATCCATTATTTCAAGACCTACTTGCAAACCAGCAAAATTCTCCTTATTGTAATTGGTTTGAACCATATAGTTTTCCTGTTAGTTTTGAAAAGGGTAACTATAATAATTTTGCTAACCTTGTTCCGCAAATGCCAAGATTCAATACTGCCAATCCCGATGTTATCGAGTTTCTGACAGAAGCAGCCTTGTTTTGGACAAAGGAACTGGGAATTGATGGTTGGCGACTTGATGTCGCTGATGAAGTCTCTTCAGCGTTTTGGCACCAGTTCCACAACAAACTTAAATTATATAATCCCGAACTTCTGATAATTGGTGAAATCTGGAGTTTTGCTGGAAAATGGACGTTAGGTGATCAACTTGACACGGTTACTAATTATAAATTCCGCAAATGGTTACTCGATTTTGTTGCTAAAAAAATCGATTCATCTACTTTTTTTGCGAAAATGGCTGGAATTAAAATGCTGTACAAGACACCAATCCATAATTACTTGGTTAACCTAATTGGCAGTCACGATACCGAACGAGCTATACGGACCATAGGCAATCAAAAAGATTTTTTTCTGACCATGGGAACAACTTTATTGCTCGATGGAATGCCATTAATTTATTATGGCGATGAGTATGGAATGGATGGTGGAAAAGATCCCACCAATCGTCGAGCCATGGATTGGAGTCAAACAAAAACCACTGAAGCTAAATGGATTAGGGAAATTGCTTTATTAAGGAGTAATTCAGATACACTAAAAAAAGGTTCAATTCAAGCACTAAAATCTCCCGCAACAATTCTTGATTTTCTCCGTATATATGAAGAAGAAGAACTAGAAGTTATTGTCAATTTTAGTGAAGAAGCATACAAAATAAATAAGAAAAATGGCATCTTACTAATTGGTGATATCACCAAGAGTGATGAATGTATCATCGTTGATGCGAAGAGTCTTGTCGTTTTTCGATTAAATTAAGGGATCCATACCGAGTTACTCGGTAAAAAAATAGATTACAGGAGGAATTATGAAGAAAATTATCCAAATGCTTTTGACAATTTTGATTACGTTTGGCTTTGGACTTGTTTTAGTCGGATGTAATAGTACTACTACAGCCAATCTGACAACGGTAACTCCGACCGGCACTGTAACTGAAGAGCCGACCGAGGAACCACCCGCACCACTATATTATGTTGGGGCAAGTTGGAATGGCTATATTGCAAACGATCCCGACTCAGCATTAACAGAAATTGATGGCAAAGATGGTTGGTACACAATTACAGTTGCCTTGACTGCTGATAATCGAGACAATGCTTGTGAGGGTCACTTTTATAAAGTTACCAATGGAACATGGGACTCTTCTGGCACTTGGGGTGCAGTTAATTACGCTTTGCAACCAGCTCCAGCATCTACTCTAGGAGGACTTGGCTCAATTTATGTTTCTGAGAATCAAACCTTGACCATCTTGTTTGATTCAACGACTCATACTGTATATGACTCCTCAATGATTAGATATTACGACAATCCCGTCATTTATGGGGACTTTAATTCCGAAATGAATCGTGGCTCAGATTATAGTCTTGATCCGCTAGAAGCGTTGGAATTGACTGATTCTGACTTGGATGGTGTCTTTACAGGCGAATTTACTTTACCCGCGTATACCGGAGATGGTGATGGTTACGCAATGGCTGTTGTTACTTCAGCGCAATATGCAATCTCAATTCAATGGGATTATTATGGTTGGGGAGCAAAAGATCAATATAAATTTGATGGTACAACTGCTGGAATGGCTGGCGTCTCTTACTTAAAGCCATTGAGCAATACGACATATCAATTTAGTTATGATTCAACTACTCATATCACAACAGTCACAGAATACATTGTTGAACTGGCAACCCCGATCATCTATGGAAGTTTCTGTGAATGGTCACTTGATCCGTTAGCAGGAGCTATCGTTTTGGTTCAAGATACTGTTGACCCTACTTTGTATACCGGCTCTGTTACTCTTGATGCTGGAGACGAATATGCTTTTGATCTAGTTACCACAAAAGTCAACTATGGAGAATGGGGCTGGGGAGCTGGCACACAGTACTTACTTAGCGGATATGTAGCTGGAATTGGACAATCTTCAAAAATTGATTTAGCGACACAAACAACAATTAGTTTTACCTATAATTCAACTACTAATGTGACAAACGTTGTTGGGGCAACAGCGACCGAGAATATGAATTCACCAGTAATTTATGGTGATTTTAGCGGATGGTCAATGACAGCAGAAGGTGGAGCTGTTATATTAGTTAGAACTCAAGAGGATCCTAACATCTATGTTGGCAGTGCAACATTACCTGCATACACCGAAGATGGTTCTGGTTGGACTTTTAATGTCTGTACGGTATTAACAAGTTATGGCAATTATGGTTGGGGTGCGGGAACCCAATATTTATTTGATGGTTCCGTAGCCGGTTTTGGTCAATCATCAACGATTGATGTTGAAACTGCGGCAGTCTATACTTTCACTTACAATGCAACAACGCATGTTACCACATTCATAATTGAAGACTAAAGAATAATCTCGCTTAATTAAACAAATAATGAGCGTGCCGTCCGTTTGATACGGACGGCACGAATCATTATGATAAGTATCACTATAAGAATAGAAAACACAATACCCAGAAGTGAGCGTGATCTTCATGTTCAGAAGCCCCGAACGGATGCCAAATTTTCATAATTTAGAACTGATTTTACAAAGAAAATCAGCCCCACGACCTGTGATGTTTGACTTTATCATTGGTGATGAAAAAGAAAAAATGCTTGTTGGAGACTTGTATAATAATACTACCGAATTTGACCGAGTATTGACCGATATTCGCGCTTTTGATTCGGCTGGTTTTGATCATGCCAGTATCGTCATCCGTGGGTTAGATTTTACGCGTAAGGCTGATGAACACGCACATGTATTAACAAAGTCATTAAATAGTGGGGCGACCATTATTGATTGGCAATCATATCAAGAATATCAGTGGCCAAAAATTAGTAACTGTGATTTTTCCATACTTGATAAAGCGGGAAAGTATTTAGCTCCGAATGTCAAGTTCGTTCCTTTTTCATTAGATGGAATCTTGGAAAACACTATTGGCATCATGGGCTATGAGAATCTTTGTCTGAACATATATGATAATCCTGAACTTGTAAGTGCGGTTTTTGAACAAGTTGGTATGCGAATCGAAGCATATTTCACCGAGTGTTTGAAATCAAATTACGTGGGAGCGATTCTATGTAATGATGATTGGGGTTTTAATTCACAAACGATGTTACCACCGGATTTATTGCGTCAATGGGTTTTTCCGTGGTATCGACGGATTGTGGCGAAAGCACATGCTTGTGGTAAATATGCGATACTTCACTCCTGTGGTTATTTTATCGATATAATTGATGACATTATCGATGAGATGAAATTTGATGGACGTCATTCATATGAAGACAAAATCATGAAAGTGGAAGATGCGTACGAGCTTTTACATCCTCGTATCGCAGTTTTAGGGGGAATGGATGTTGATTTTTTGTCTCGAGCTTCAAGCGTAGAGATATATGAACGAGCTAAAAAAATGCTGATAAGGACAAAAACCCGGGGTGGATACGCGTTAGGTAGCGGGAATTCAATTCCGGATTATATATCGAATGAAAATTACCTTGCTTTATTAAAGACCCAGCAAGAGGAAGAGGAAAATTGATGAATAAAACCACTATATTAAAAACTATGCTCCAAAATCGAAATATAACATTGCCAATTTTGACGTTTCCTGCGATTCAAATGATGAATATTACTGTTTTTGATTTAATTAGCAATGCAAAACATCAAGCTAAGGCAATGAAATTGTTAGCGGATACATATCCGATGAGTGCTGCTCAATCAATGATGGATTTATCGGTTGAAGCCGAAGCATTTGGAGCTAAAGTTCGGTTTTTTGATATGGATATTCCCACTATAACTGGTTCGATTTTAAAAACACAAGATGATATTGAAAAGTTAAAAGTACCACCAATTGGCACAAAACGAACCGCCAATTATATTGATGGCATTCGATTAGCCAAAGAATTAATTAACGATCGACCAGTCCTTGCCGGCTGTATTGGGCCGTTTTCACTCGCGGGACGGTTAATGGATATGACAGAAATAATGGTGGATTGTTATCTAGAACCAGAAATGGTTCATGCTACTTTGAAAAAAACATCGGAGTTTATCACTAATTATATTTTAGCTTTCAAAGCCGTTGGAGCTGATGGGGTAATCATGGCTGAACCGGCTGCGGGATTACTATCACCAGAGTTATGTGAAATGTTTTCTTCACAATACATCAAACAAATTGCTGATGCAGTTAAAGACGAAAATTTTATTTTTGGATACCATAATTGCGGAAACACTGTTCCTTTGGTTGAAAGCATTGCGGGTATTGATGCCGATTTCTATCATATTGGTAATGCTGTTGACATTGAAACAATGCTCAAATTGATGCCGGATAATAAAATTATTATGGGGAATCTGTCACCATCGGATGTTTTTCGGAAAGGAACATTGGAAACAGTTAAGAATGCTACTTTGGAGCTATTAAACAGATGTAATAAATATCCCAATTTTATTATATCGACAGGATGCGATATTCCCCCGATGACCAATTTGGAAAATATTTCTATGTACTTTGAGACAGTAACTGATTTTTACAAAACGCATAAATAGTTTTTTGATAGGAGAACCATTTGGGAACAATAATCGTTGAAACGAAACAAATACGATCATTTAATCGTGAAAAAACAATTCATATATATCTACCCACCGGATATGGATTAAACACTAAGTCCTACCCGGTTCTTTATATGCATGATGGCCATAATCTTTTTGATCAGAAAACTTCAGCTTTCAATGCCAGTTGGAATATTCATCACACCTTGGATGAGATTGAAAATCAAATGGGTTTGAATATGATTGTCGTCGGAATTGATTGTCCAACTGATCAGCGATTCAACGAGTATTCTCCCTGGATTAACACCAATGTTAACGAGTCCATCTCGTATTTACAGGGAACTACTTATGGCGGTGAAGGCGAAACCTATATAAAATGGATTGTATATGATTTAAAACCATGGATGGATGCCAACTTTCATACTATATCTAATAAGACATATATGGCGGGATCATCTATGGGTGGACTGATATCGGTATATGCTGGTTGCCGATTCCCAGAAATATTTACCGCAATCGGAGTATTTTCTCCAGCAATATGGTTTGCCAAAGCATCATTTTTAGAATACGTTAATAACAACTGTTCCCCAAACCAGGCAATATATCTGACTATCGGAACAAATGAAACCAGTGATCCTTCCCGCAAAAATTTTCCAAAAATATACCTTTCAGATGCACGGGATTTATATAATGTCTTACTAAAAAACCAGGTAACACAAACAGTATATATTGAAACCGAAGGTGGTACTCATTCGGAAAAAACATGGGAATTACAATTTCCCGCGTTTGCAAAATGGTTACTGATGCGACCCTAAACAAAAATACAGTACGATTATAATATATAATAAATACGCGCTATTCAAAGCCCGTATTTTTTACATTGTCATATTTTCATTAAAATTAAGCGTTGTCAAATATAAATCAGATATATTAAAGTGTCTACCAACTTCATAAAGTGGTATAATTCATATAGTATAAATGATATATAAATGCAAAAACTAGTAAGTTTGAAAGCTTGATAAGGTGGTTAAATTATGCATTGGAGTATCTATGTTTTGATTGCTTTAATTTTGTTACCATCGCTATTTAATGGGATAATGTTTGCATATCATCATGCTAAAACGCCTAAAGAAAAAGCGGAAATTAAGCCACGAGGATTGCTTGTCAAGGTCAAAGGGTTAAATATGAATGTTTTTTGTGCAAATGACACCGAAAGTATAAGCCTTCCAACGATTATTTTATTATCTGGATCAGGAGTGACTGCGCCGATTTTCGATTATAAAAATCTATATTCACAATTGAAGACGGTATCAAAGGTTTTTGTTTTAGAGAAATTCGGATACGGATATGCAGATGAATCTGGCAATTCAAAAGATATAAAAACATTAGTAGACGATGATCGCGAAGCGTTAAGGAAAGCCAATGTCATGCCCCCATACATATTGATGCCTCATTCGATGTCAGCTTTGGAAGCAATATATTGGACTCATAATTATCCTCTGGAAGTTAAAGCGATAATTGGTTTAGACATGGCTGTTCCTGAGCGCTATCATAATTACCAAAACCGGTTAAAAAAAATCCGTTTCTTCCATTTCATGATGACTTTTGGCTGGCAAAGAATTCCAACAATTTTTCCAATATTTAAAACCGGATTGACTCATGAAGAAATTAGACAAAATCAGATTTTATCGTACAAAAACGCTTTAAATAATGATGTTTTCCAAGAGTGTATGCACGTATGTGAAAATGCAGCCATTGTCGAATCAATCGGTACTCCTGATGTCCCGATTTTAATGTTTACAACCACCCTAAAAAGGTCTATCGGATATGAAGCGTGGATGGATGCACAAACGCGTTTTGCCCAAAAAAATAAAAAGTGTCAGCAAATCATTTTGGACTGTAGTCATAATTTGCACCATGAAAAAGCCGAAGAAATTGCCATGGAAATTCAAAAGTTTATAGTTATGTTATCTGCACATCCACATAAACATAACTGATTGTGGGGTTAATAGTAATAATATGAAAAAACCATACCGAAACCGGCATGGTTTTATTTTTCTTAAAGATGAAATATTTAAATTACTTTCTGATAAAGTCAATCGCATTATGAAGGGTTTCAACATGAATTATCTCAGCACCAGCGGCATATTCGCCATCTAGTGACCAATCCATATCTTTAGGAGCATAGACGGTAGCTTTTTTTGTCGAACAAAAACTAATGATGTCGGGATCATAATGCTTAGTGTTTAATCCCGATAACACCCGGCTGAATTGATCCGCGTTTTTTGGATATTTGATCAATAATATTTCTAAAAGGCCATCACTTAAATCCACACGTTTTTTATCGAGTTTTAGAATGCCTGCTACAGTGAGTGAATTGGAAAAAGCGCCAAAAATATAATCATCCTCAAAACTCTGAGTATCAGTCTCAACACGAACGTGAATTGGCTTGATGTTTGGCATTTCCTTGATGCCTTCAAAGATATACGCCATATGGCCTAAAGTGTTTTTAGCGTTTTGTGGAGTGGCATATGACGTTTTTGAAAACGCTCCAAATGAAGCAATAAATGAGAAGTACCGGTTTTCAAAACGTCCGATATCCATTGGTTTTGATGAGCATTTCATAATTCGTTTTGCGGCCGAGAGGATATCGGGAGTCAATCCCAAGTTTCCCGAAAAGACATTGGTGCTGCCGGCGGGGATGTAACCAAGAGGCTTTTTGACTCCCGATTCAATCATTCCTGAGATTACTTCGTTTAGAGTTCCGTCACCGCCAATTGCCACAACTAGATTAAAATCTTTGGCATGAGTTTTGCAGATATCCACACCATCGCCAGGATGTCTTGTCATATAGACACAGTTGTCAAAACCATGGTCAGTGAAAATACTAATGATTTCCGCTAAAAAACGATTGCCTCGCATTTTACCGGCTCGAGGGTTAATGATTAGCAAAGCAGCTTTACTCACAGGAGCACCTCCTAGTCTTGACTATGCAAATACATTACTTTAGTATTATAATATATAAATAATTAAAATTCTAAGGAATATTAGTAAAAAATATAATTAGTCACAATAAAATTGGTTAAAATCTATCATGATTTCTCTTGATTTTGGTCATCATCTGTTAATTTGCTATCAGAGAATTACTTGATGTATGTTCATATCAGTGTAACCAGTAGATAAATTGATTTTGATAGTGAAAAATAAAACTTGTGAACTTACGTCAAAATATGCAAAATAAAATTGTGGTTTAAGAAATGTCCTTTGATAATCATTACAAATATATCTCATAACACTATTGACAAAGCTTATATTATAAATTAAATTAAATATTAAGTTGCACCTTGTTTTGAAGTCGTTATCGGTGTTGACGACGATATTTTCATTACTCAGCAGAAGTGCTTTCACTACCTACACAAGTTGGCAGAAAGGCGCTTTTTGTTATATGTCAAATAGTACATAGGAGGGAATATGAAAAAAATCAAACTTTTTGTGTTAAGTATTCTGCTAGTGGGATTTTTTGTGGGTTGTAATGGAAATCAAGAAAATACTGTTGAAAATCCACCTGAATTTGTGGAAATGTATTTAAATCAGCCATCAGTTCTGCAACCGACTGATTATCAGGTGAAGCCAGTCGGTGAAATGGTGTTGGTTGATGAGGAACTTACTTCCGATACAGTATACGATGGGGTTTTAATGAGCAACGCGAATTTTGAGGTGGTCGTTGTAACCAGCGGACTCAACTATGACTTGTTATTCAGTGTTGAAGTGATAGATAGTCTTTTAGGCACATGCATTTACACTGATCAATCAACACTTTATGTTGCGTCTTCAACAGTTACAGTTGAGACGGATGGTTCATATACAACTACCACTATTTTGACTATCCCTGCTTCAACAGGGGTGACTACATATCTATCCGAACGGACGATTTCACTGACCAAGATTCTTTTTACTAGAGATACCGCTAATGGTACGTTCCCAGCGGATATTCCCGATAACAGTACCACTTTGCTGCAATTTGAAATTCATGCTTCGGTATATTTCGATACCACGATTGGTTTGCCGCTTGAGGTAAACAATGGGAAAGTTGATATCATCTTAACACCCGACTCAAGTTATTTTGCACAAGCCCAAACACTGGCGAAAACGATAGTTGTCATCCCCGATACCGTCAATGGTTATGATATTGGCTCCATTATTTTGTGGGATCTTAGTTGGATTGAGAATTTAACTGTGACTGGAGCTAGTCAAGATGTATTCATAATGGGTGATTTTTCGGTGCTAACATCATTGACCTTTGATAAGATAAACAATGAATCTTTGGTAAATCATAAATTTCTTACTATCAATGGTGTGTTTCCAGTTTTAACGGAAATGGATTTTTTCGATGTCACTGGGTATAGTACATATATTTCATTTAACGAAGCAACTGAAAATGCAATGTACTTAAATTACATTTCGGATGCTGGAACAACACCATATGCTTTTCCGGTTCTTGAAACAATATGGATGGAAGAAGTCCGGATTGATTTACTGCGGATTGGCAATGATAGTTTCAACATACCATTTCCGGGTTTGACTGAAGTATCGGTCAATGGCTTCACTGTAAATCATTTCGAATTTGGTAATGAGAGTAATAGTTTTCCTAAATTGGAAGCAATTAACATTAATGATTGCGATATCACTGTTTCTGAGATTTCGGGAAGTAAGCCAGAAGATGAACTGGCGGCTGTTATCAATTTTGACAATCAATTGGCATCAAATAATTATTTATATCTTGAAGGATCGGTTTTTTCTACTGTCATTTTTACAGATTCACTAGTATATTATATAGAAATCAATGATGGGAATATTTTGCCATCTCGTCTAGCAGAGATTACTTTAACTAATTGTACAATCACAGAAAACGGCGGGTCATTCTTGCTCTTCGGATCACATCCAAATTTGCTTAATCTATCCATCTCTGATGTTAATTTTTCCCAAATAAAAATTGGTGGCATCGGTTCCGAATTTGCTGCTTTGACGCAAATTTCTATTTCTGGGGTGGATTGTTGGTCAATCACAATTGGCGACCGTGACGTAGAGTTTTCAGCCCTTGAACATCTGATAATATCTACAACCCAAGTGGGTAACAATTTATACATAGGTGGTGAGAATGCACTTTTTCCAGTATTGCTTGACATCTCAATAAGCGACTCTAGTGCTAACAATCTTACTATTGGCTATTTCGGTGGTAGTTTTAATGATTTAGGTTTAATTTTGCTTGAAGAATTGCAGATAACAGAAGCTTTAACAATTAGTGGCAATAGTTTTCTAAGTATCGACACCATTGCTTTGAAAGATATCACCTCTGGATCAGCGAATTTTTATCCTCAGGATGCCAGTTATAATCTGTATATTGATAATTGCGTTTTTACATTAGCACTTTCGATTCAGACCAGTGTTTCATCGATTTGCCAAGCAATTTATTTGCCCGAAGTTGATGTGACAACTTGGGTATACTATGATGCAATTAGTGCTTTGGGAATTACTATGGAGACAGGAACATATACTCCCGCATAAGCAAAATATGATAAATAAATCGAACTAGATAAAAAAATAATCCGCTTTCTGAGCATGTGCTTTCTCATATAATGGCACAGCTCATTGAAAGCGGATTTTCTTTATCAAAAATAACAAGAAAAAAAATAATAGTGTATAATTATTTATGGATTATTTTGATATTTCTTTTTTCGTACTTTTTCCATAATGGAGGAATAACATGTTTGATGCAACTGCACTTGGGGAATTATTAATTGATTTCACACCGATTGCGAGTAATTCACGGGGCCAACTAACTTATGAAGCTAATCCCGGAGGAGCACCCGGAAACGTATTGGCAATGCTATCAAAACGGGGAAAGAAAACGGCATTTATTGGAAAAGTTGGCAATGATACTTTTGGTCGTTATATTTTTAATGCAGTTCGTGAATGTGGTATCGATGTCAAAAACATAAGTTTATCCAATGAATATCCTACTTCTTTAGCTTTTATTAATACTGATAGTGCTGGAGAAAGAGAGTTTACTTTTTACCGTCATTTTGGCGCTGATATGATGTTGGATATTGAAGATATCAAAAAATTTGATTTCTCGCAAACTAAACTTCTTCATTTTGGCACTTTATCGATGACAGACGAACGATCTATGGCAGCAACCAAATATGCAATTGAACAGGCAAAGGCTAATCATTGTTGGTTATCATTTGATCCGAATATTCGTCCATTATTATGGAATAAATTAACTGATGCCGTAAAAGCAATGCGGTATGGGTGTTCAGTTTGCGATATTCTCAAAATGGAAATCAGTGAATTAAAATTATTGACCAACGAAAATAATATTAATGAAGCAATCTCAATTATTCAAAAAGAATTTCATATTCCATTGGTATTTGTTACTATGGGAAAAGAAGGCAGTTTTGCTTTCAACGAAGGAAAGAAAGTATTTTCAAAAGGTTTTGTTACCAAACATACAATTGATACAACCGGAGCTGGTGATGCCTTTTTTGGTTCTTGTCTTGGGGATATTTTGTCCAAGAATGACCTTCATTTTGATGAGCAAGAGATGATAAAAATGCTTAAATATGCAAATGCAGTAGCATCTTTTGTGACTACAAAAAAAGGCGCATTAACAATCATGCCAAATGCAGAAGAAGTTGTGACATATTTACGACAATTTGGCGAAATTAAAGATATTTTATAACATGGTTGAAGAGCTTATATACTCAAAAAAACTTGATTTAAAAGAATGACAAGAATATAATACATAATGAACATAACTAATTTGCTAATTGTTTTTAGCAGATGCAGGAGGAAATTAGTTTTGTATAATTTGGCCCATTTACTATATATTGTTTCCAGCTTGACTATCGTTGTCGGTTTTTGTATTTTATTTAAAAATGTTAGTTCGCGAGTAAGAATCAATATTTTGCGGATTATTGCATTATTGACAATTATCACGCATGTTTCAACATTATTTTATAATTATTTCGTTAATCCGACAAACACCATTTTTTCGGAGAAATCAACAATTTATCCGTATTACTTTTGTAATTTAATGATGATTTTATTACCAATCACATTTTGTGGGCCTAAGGTTTTAAGGCCACTCTATCCTTTTGTCCTTTGGGGAGCCTTTTTTGGTGGAATGATTACCACAATAGTGCCAGAATTTTACAATGGTGGCAATATTTTTGAAATTGGGGTGTTCAAGTCGTTTTTATCCCATACATTTATGATTCTTGCTTTTGCATTTGCTGTGGCATCGGGTGAGTATCGAATTCGCTTAAAAGACATGTGGGTATTTCCGGTTGGATTATTGTTTTGTGGAGTAATTGGATTGGTAAATAACTTTTTGTGGACGAAATTTGCACTTGGGGAAGCAAACTCAATGTATTTGAATGGTCCAGCTTTAGAAGGGACACCATTTACAGGTTATGTTATCGCTGCGTTGATGCTAATTGTAGTCTATTCATCGGCTTTCATCAGCGATACTTTAAGAAAAAAGAAGAGCAATAATATTGGCAGGCAAAAGGAATTAGCTTCTTAAAAAAATAACCGGTTTCCTTAAATGGGGAACCGGTTATTTTTAATTAAGTTTCAATTTCGACCACAATATAATAAGCACTTGAATTGGTATTCCGAGGATGAAAATCAGCCAAAGGTTATATTCTAGCATTTGAACGTAGATACATGCGAGCAAAGTCCAGACAAATTCAGTCATGATAAAAAACACATTTTTTCTGCTACCCCAAAAGCCGTTTAAAATTAGTAATACCAAACCCGAAGCCGGTAAGGCCCATAAAAATACTTGCCAAAAATTATATGTAGTATTAATACTGGTATAAACAAAAATGATGGTCGCAAGAAGCCAAACCAATGATACAACCATGGAAGCAACGATAGTCCGATTGTTTTTTATTTCCTGAGGAATCAGGAATTTTTCTTTTTCGTCTTTCGCATTCTCGTGGACGAAATAATCAATTGTGACCCCGAAAATGTCGGAAAGATGATGAAGAACTTCAATGTCTGGAGTTGATTCCGCCCTTTCCCATTTCGAAACCGCTTTGTCCGTATAATTGAGTTTGTCGGCTAATTCAGCTTGAGTCAACTTATTTAATTTTCTTAATTCAGTGATGTTTTCTGCCACAGTGGCTTTTATGTCTTTCATAGTTATCATTATACCATAAGTCATCAAAATGAATAGATGATTTTTATAGTCTACTATCTGGAGAATGTTACTCTACTGAAGTGAAAGTGTATTGTAGAAAAACCAAACCGGATTATAGGTGGGCTTTTAGAGGATTGTTGGATACAATATTGATGTAGATTGATGTGAGGAGTTGATCATAGTGATTATCACAATTGTTTGCGATGTGCTGGGAAAAGAAAATAATGGAACAACAATTGCGGCAATGAACTTAATTCGCAGTCTTAAGGACAAAGGACATGAGGTGCGGGTTGTTTGTCCTGATCAAGATCGAAAGAACAGCCCAGGTTTTTTTGTCGTCCCAGTATACAACCTTGGCATTCTAAATCGGTATGTTGCTAAAAATGGCGTGGTTCTTGCCAAGCCGGATCATAGAATCTTGCTTAGTGCGATTAAAGATGCCGATGTGGTGCATTTAATGACACCGTTTGCGTTAAGCATTGCGGCGCGAAAAATAGCAAAAAAATTGAATATACCTTTAACTGCGGGGTTTCATTGCCAAGCAGAAAATTTTACAAATCATTTATTTATGATGAATTGTCGATTAGCCAACTTGATTGCATACAAAACCTTTTATCATAATATTTACCGTTATTGTGATTGCATTCATTACCCATCACAATTTATCTGCGATTTGTTCGAAAAAACCATTCGACCTACCAACCATTATGTTATTTCCAATGGAGTAAATACTTGTTTTAAACAACTGCAGATAAAAAAACCCACCGAATATGACGGTCGTTTTGTGATTTTATTTACCGGCCGATACAGCAAAGAAAAATCACATCGGGTGTTAATCGAAGCAGTATCTAAATCAAAATATAACAATCAAATTCAGTTGATTTTCGCCGGTGAAGGACCACTAAAGACTCAACTTATTGAACAGTCGCACAAATCGCTAAAACATCAGCCGATTTTTCGTTTCTTTACTCGTTCAGAACTCATTGATGTCATTAATTATGCTGATCTATATGTTCATCCGGCAGAAATTGAAATCGAGGCGATTGCTTGTTTAGAAGCGATTACATGCGGATTAGTCCCAGTAATTGCGGATTCTATACGGAGTGCAACGAGAAATTTTGCTTTAGAAAAAAATAATCTGTTCCGAACCAACGACAGCAGTGATCTTGCTTCGAAAATCGATTTTTGGATTGAACATCCCCAAGAGAGAAGCCAATGTTCGAAGCAATATTTAGGCTATTCTTCTCATTTTGATCATGATTATTGTATGAATCAAATGGAAAAGATGTTTTTTGATGCTGTCGAACTAGTAAGACAGCGCGGGTTGAACCGGAGAGTAGTTTTTTTTAATGATGAACTTCATGATGATTTTGCTGGCACACACATCCAGACAGTCAAACCGGACTCATCATTTCAATATACCAAAAAAGGATTTATGTGGCGTATGGCATCATTTTTCTTATATCGGTTCATTGCTACGCCTATTGGCTTTGGGACATGTAGTCTTGGCTATGGCATGCGTATAAAGAATAAAAAAGTATTACGTCCGTATCGGAAAAATGGATACTTTTTGTATGGAAATCATACGCAAACAGCGTTTGATGCTTTCTTACCCACTTTCATTGCATTTCCGAAAAAAACATATATACTTGCAAATCCAGATGCGGTTTCCATTCGGGGGTTACGGCAAATCGTTCAGATGCTTGGTGCCATTCCGGTTCCTGGAACAATAGGAGGTATGAAAAACATGGTTGAGGCTATGGAAAAAACCAATCAAGATGGCAAATGCATAGCAATCTATCCTGAAGCTCATATATGGCCATATTATACCGGTATTCGGCCGTTCCCCGCAAATTCATTTGCTTTCCCAGTGAAATTTGGTTCACCGTGTTTTTCGTTTACTTCAACTTATCAAGAACGAAAGTCACCGTTACGACGTGTTAAAAAACCACGAATAACGGTATACATTGACGGTCCGTTTTTTCCTAAGGCAAATTTAGATAAGAATCAAGCAAAAAATCATTTGCGAGACGAAATTTATATATCGATGTGCAAAAACGCAGAAAAATATAATGAATTTCAATATGTGGAATACCGAAAAGCGGATGTTGTTTCTGATCAAAATGCTCAGTTTGTTCAAGAACAAGCGTCTTGATGATAAGCGCAATTTCTTTTAAGCAATGATTTTCAATATCTACCATCAAAAAAAGAGACAATTTTGAGTAGACTTCAATTTTGTCTCTTTTGAATTTGAAAACAGTTTTTCTTGTTGGAAAACTTATCGAACTAAATTACGACCTTCATTTTTAGCTAGATATAGTTTAGCATCAGCCTTTTGAACCATTTCACTGGCATCACGTTCATTGTTAAAATCAATTACACCAAGACTAATAGTCATTGGAATAATGTTGCTATCAGTAATCATTGGATTTGTTTCTACGAACAAGCGTAATTTTTCCGCAATCTTAAATCCATCTTCTAATTTAGTGTTAGGTAAAATCATGGCGAATTCATCGCCACCGTAACGAAAAGAAATATCCTCTGATCTTGTATTGGCTGTCATTTGTCCGGCTATAAATCGCAAACCGGAGTCGCCAATTAAATGGCCGTATGTATCATTTATTTCTTTGTAATGATCAATATCGATAAACAATAAACAAAAATCTGCCGAATACCCACCAAGGCGTTTGCGAGTAAAGATTTTGATAGTCATATCTAAAGATTCATAGAAGTGTTTTTGATTATACAAGCCGGTGAGATCATCGATTAGTGAAAGTGCTTGTAGTTTGGCATGAGCTTTTGCCAATTCTTCTTCGGCATGAACCAATTTTGTCATGTCACGAGAAACACCCCATGTACCGATAATTTTGCCATTAATGTTATATAGTGGATACTTGGAAGTGGAGAAGATCAAAATTTCCCCAGCAGCATTCATACCTTGTTCCATCTTATTTATAATAGGAACGCCGGTTTTCATAATCAAAAGTTCATCATGTCGGGATTGTCTAGCAAAAATTTCAGGGTAAAAATCGGCATCGCTCTTGCCAATTAGTTCATTTGGATCCTTAACTCCGAATTGAATTGCATGAGCTTTGTCATTTAAGATGAAACATGAGTTTATGTCCTTAAAATATACGGTGTCTTGAGAATTGTTTAGTAGGGTATCAATTATCATAGCATCGGATATTAAGTTCGTCTGTTTGTGTTGAAATAACTCCACATAACCGATGTCTTTCCCATCTTTTTGAGCAAAATGAGGGGGTATAATTGGTTTTTTGTGACTGTTTTCCATGCGTGACCTCCTATTTGGAGAAAAGATATTTTTTGGGGTACGAATATCGATAGAGAAAGAATTATTTCCTTTCCTAAGATGTTAATTTCCTATTTAATTATATCATTTTTTGATGCTTATGTCAAAGAGACAACAAGTCTGTGTTTTAATATATTATACAAAGGGATCTTAGTTTTTTTAAATTATGAAAACGGATAATTATTATATGATTAGAAAAATATAGTTTATATTAGCGAAAGTAAGTACAAAAAAAGAGAATATCTTCCAAATTCAATATATTGACTGATTTTACACGATAATGGTCTATAATGATAGTGGGTGATTTGTTACTTTGTTTCTTATTAATGTCGCAATGGAAAAGGCCATGAAGTGATGGAAAAAGCAGCTGGATTAGTCAACCGAATTAAATCTAAAAAAACATTATGGCAATTCATAAAGTTCACTGTTTTCAGCTCTGTGACAACGGTAGTCGACTTAGGGAGTTTTGTTGTGCTCAACTATCTTGTGTTTACTAGTCTTGCGAATACAGAATTTAAGTTTTGGCTTCTTGATTATTCAATCGATTCTGGGGGGCTCTGTGCTTTTCTATCATTTGCCTTGTCGTTTATCATATCGCAAATATTCAATTTTTTTATTCAAAGAAAAGCCACTTTTGAGGCAACTAATAATGTTTTATACAGTGGGATAATGTACGCTGTCATGATTATCATTGTCTTCATTTTTCAATTATGGATGCCAACCATAGTCCGGGAACCTCTATCTATTTTATTGGGCGACACCTGGGGAGATTTAATCACTAAAAATATTAATATGACAATTTCCTTTGCTATTCAGTTTCCAATGAACAAATGGGTTATTATGCGCAATGTGAAACCAAAGTCGCTGGAATAAAGGATACTAAGGAACTATAACTAAGGAATAATCGATGCTTCAATATAAAAAAAGCACTCTTTTCAATGATAGGAAAGGGTGCTTTTTTAGGCATTTAAACTGAGTGTTTATACAAACCAATGCCAAACATGCCAAAACCCTAAATTTCCGGCAACTACTGCAGCGACGATATATGCGAAGACGCCAAATATTATAAAGCCAAAACTACTAATTAATAACATTTTTGACATTATTTTCGATGGCCTTGAAAAAATGAGTACTGGTTTTTCGGTTTTGGAAACGACCATATGATGCCACAAAGAGTATTGTCGAATCATTTTTGTCAAAAAACGAGCGTAAAAATAAGTTGCTGCCAAACCGATTAGGCCGAGGAAAAGGAACGTTATCCCAAACAATAACCCGATCCCATATGGCATATTTGGGAAGATAGATACCATTTTAAGGCCGCAAACATAATACACACCGATGGCACTTCCGCTTGCAAACAAAGCAATTGGTATAAATATCATGATTGATGCAATAATGAAGAACAAAAAGACAAAAAAATCAGAAATTGTCAAACCAATCAATAAAGCTCCCCGCCCGTTTACATGTGTTTTGATTGTCGGCTGAGGGGAGAAATCGGCGAGAATTTGTTCAATATCACCAATCTCACTGGCAATTTCTTCCTCGGACTTTCCTTTCGCAAGCTCGTTGGTAAAGTGAGTTTCATAATCACGAATGATTTCTGCGCTGTCAGAAATGTTCATTTTGGCGAGTCCGTTTTTCAAAGTTTCAATGAATGTCTTTTTAGTCATTATCGTTTTCCTCCATTATGATCGATACTTTTGTGACAAAGTCGTTCCATTCTTGTTTTGTCTTTGCCAATTCATTGGCTCCTTTAGTTGTTATTCGGTAGTATTTGCGAGCAGGACCATTACTATCTTCAGAAAGATACGTGGTTACCAATCCATCCTCTTTGAGTTTTCGCAGAATCGGATAAATCGTACCAGCGGAAATGCTTATGGAGCGGCTTATAGTTTCAGAGACATCATATCCGTATCGATCTTCTTTATTTAGCATGCATAAGACCAAAAGATCTAATACTCCTTTTTTGTATTGTATATTCACCTAAATAACCCCTTTGGTTTCTAAATTTTGTGTAATAGGCGTTTTTACCATATTGGCCATTGATTGATTATTAGTATTTAACCATTTTGCCTGTGACTTTACCCAACGTCGATGAATAAGATTTGCGACCATTTGACGGGGGAGAAGATTATTGAAAATACGAAATAAATTGTTAAGAACCCCAGGAAAATAGACGGTGTCCCCGCGAAGTGCTTTTTGGATTGTTTTCCGACTTACGATTTCTAAACGATTTGTAGTCGCTTTTCCAAAAAAGCCTTGGGCATCGATTGCTTCGATAACGGTCGGGTTTGTTGCTAAACCTCCTGGGCATAGTGTTAAAACCGATACTTTAGATTCCTTTAATTCAACACCTAGTGATAAAGCAAAATCAAATAAAAAACGTTTTGAAGCAGCATAGGTTGCTTTCAGAGGCATTGGAAATTGAGAAGCCAAACTCGATACAAAAACGATATTAAATGGAGTATTGCGACGATTAAGAATTTCATATGTGATATGAAGAGTTGCTTCAACGTTTACTTTGACGATGTCACCAATCTGATCGTATTTACGACTCATAAAGGCACCTTCATTATCAATGCCGGCAATATTTAACATCATGTCGAACTTAAGATTTAAAAAGTCGATTTTTTTAATTAAAGTGTCTACGTCTTCTTTATTTGTCAAATCACAAACGATAATCTCAATATTAATGTCATATTGCCTTAATAAACCGTTTTTTATTTGTACTAGGTGAATTTCATCACAATCAGTTAAAACGATGTTATATCCGCGTTTGGCGCATTCTACAGCCATCGCTCTCCCTAATCCCCCAGCAGCTCCTGTGATAAAAACATTCATGATGATATCCTTTCTTTATATGAGATGCCACACAGTTTTTCACTTAGTGCGAAGAGTCGCATCGTTTCACTGTCTTTGTCAACCTCTTTATTATATGAAGCAATTTTAGAATTGTAATAATATAACCCTAACGATTTGGGACGATTACACAAGTACACATATGTTTGCGCTGGGATTTCTGGATCTGTCCCGCTTTTTTTATGAATATTCCAAAACCAGCGAGTAATTCCAGTCATCCCTTTATTCCCAATATCGGTTTTCACTAATCCCGGATCAACGGCAAAAGCTTTAATCCCCCGCTTATTCAATTCTTTAACAGTCATAACATTACATAATTTAGACTGCTTATAGGCGGATAAAACAAAATACCATTTTTGAAACATTATATCTTGCCAATGGATTCTTGTGTGTTTATGAGATGAACTTGCCGTAAAAATAACAATGCCATCTTTTAATAGGGGCACCATTAAATAAGTTAATAAAAATCCCGACAAATGATTAAGGGCAAATTGATATTCATATCCTTCAGATGTTGTCATGTACCAATCACGCACACCCCCAGCATTATTGATTAAGCAATGTAGCTTGAGATTTGGATTGAGAGTAAGATATTCTTTTATATTATGCGCAAGAGCGTAAATCTCCTGTTGATTTGCTAAATTGGCATTGTAAAAAACGACTGGTGCCGTGGGATTTTGAGCAGTAATCTTTATCTTGGCATTTTGACAACTTTCCGCTTTGCTTCCAACTCCAATCACGGAATAACCTGATTCCAGTAATTTTAAAACAATCGCGAACCCAATACCGGAAGTAGATCCGGTCACGATAACTAGCTTATCGGTTTGATTTTTCATGTTAATTCCTCCTTTAAACGGTTCGAAAGTATATTGCTTTGTTCACTACTATATATTGTATTATAGATGTTTGGCCCTGTCAAGACAATTTGAATATTTCTGTAATTGATGATTTTATTATTCCCATAATGCAAAGCAAAATTGCCACAAAACATGTGGCAATTTTGTGAAAGGTCTGTTATAATATTGTCAAAATTACTTGATATTCATCAATATGGGGGAAAAAATGCAGACTATTACTCAACCGACGCTTCAAGAAGAATTAGTACAACGCAAAATCAAACGTCCACCAGCACTTATCTATTTATTTCTCGCCATGATATGGAAAAAACTTTTTATCAAAAAATACCGAGTCCATTTTGATTATAAAATTGATGTTAAGAAAATTAAAAAACCATTTATTGTTATATCAAATCATGCATCTCGAGTTGATTACCTTTATACTGGCATTGCCTTTTTGCCTCATCGGTTAAATTATGTAGCCGGATATAATGAGTTTTTCCGTAGCCATTTGGCTGGTGTTTTTCGGTTACTACAGGTCATTCCGAAAAAGAACTTCACTCCCGAAATTTATACAATCAAGGAAATAGCCCGCGTACTTCGCGCCGGTGGAAATGTCATCGTTTTCCCCGAAGGCATGAGTTCAATTTCAGGACATAATCAACCTTCAGCCATCGGAAGTGGAAAATTATTAAAGCACTTTAAGCTTCCCGTTTATTATACGATGATTTCCGGTGGTTATCTGACTAATACTAAGTATTGTCTAGATGATCGTCCCGGACAAGTTAACGTCGAAGTTGATCAAATGTTCACACCGGAAGATTTGGAACGTATGAACGAAGCAGAAATTCAAGCGACCATTGATCAAAAAATCCATCATGATGATTACGACTGGAACAAGATTGCAAGAATCAGTTTTAATGGACGAGGAGAGATGGCGAAAAATTTACACCACCTACTGTATTGGTGCCCAAAATGCGGTTCAGAACTATCGATGAAAGGTGCTGGGAACGTTATCAAATGTTCACAATGTGGAAATGGGGCATCAATCAACGAATATTATGATTTAGTTCCGCTTAATGATGATTGCGTAATCCCTAAAACCCAGACAGAATGGTTTGATATCGAACGTCGTAATGCGTACAAAGCCATTCAGAATGATAATTTTGAGATTCAAGAACACGTTAAACTGGGAATGCTACCGAAATATCAGTTTTTGAAAGATTTTAAAACCTCTGAGATTGTGGGTGAGGGTATTCTTTCTTTTAATCGAGAAGGACTTCATTATCGCGGAACAAAAGACAATGAACCTTTTGTATTGGATATGCCGACAGAACTGTTACCAACATTTGGCATGTGTACGGATGTTAGTTTCTTCACAACCTATATTGATGGTGAGTATTACGAATTTTTCCCCGATCATGAAGTGACGGGAAAGTGGCTTCATATCGTCGAAGAAATGCATCGTTTAAACGGTGGAAAATGGAAAAACTTCCCTAACGATCCGACATATATATAGTTCGAAAATCTAGATTATGTTGTTTAAAAAAAAACACGTTTTGGACGTGTTTTTTTCTTGATATTAATCATTGCCAATGATATACTGTGTATATGCGATATACACAGTGTCAAGGGGGTAATTTACTATGGAAATTCTTTCAGTCGAAAATTTATGTAAGAATTATGAAAAATTTGCATTAAAAAACGTTTCATTTTCTTTGGATCAAGGTTTTATTATGGGCTTTATTGGTCGAAATGGAGCCGGAAAAACGACCACGCTTAAGTCGATGATGAGACTTGTTCATCCCAACAGCGGTACAGTTACTATTTTAGGAAAGAATTTTGCGGAAGACGAATTTTATTGCAAACAAAAAATTGGTTTTGTTCTTGGTGGAGTAGATTACTATCCGAAGAAGAAACTTAAAACAATAACTAATGTGACCAAGCGCTTTTTCCCAGAATGGGATGATGAGAAATACCAAAGTTTATTAAATCGATTTGATCTTGATTCGGAAAAACGGATTGATGAACTATCGGCGGGAATGAGAGTTAAGTATTCTTTAGCTTTGGCACTTTCGCATAATGCCGAATTGTTAATTCTTGATGAGCCGACAAGTGGTTTAGATCCCGTGTCGAGGGATGACCTTTTATGTTTGTTTCAAGACTTGATTGAAGATGGAGAGCACAGCATCCTCTTTTCGACCCACATCACCTCAGATTTGGAAAAGTGTGCAGATTTCATCACCTACATTAAAAACGGGGAAATCATCGCTTGTACGGATAAAGACACTTTTATTGAAACATATCGCTTAGTTCAGGGTCCGGTTGAAGAACTTAATCCAAATTTGTCATCAAAACTAATCGGCGTTAGAAAACATAAATTTGGATTTGAAGCTCTGATAAAAACAATTGATTTACCAATGGTAGCCGGAATTGAAGTATCTGCTGCCAATCTGGAAGCAATTATGGTTCATATTGAAAGGGAGTGAAGAAGATGAAGAACTTATTATATAAGGAATTTAAACTTGCCACTCATCCGACAACATATCTATTCTTATCATTCGGTTTGATGCTGTTAATTCCAAATTATCCGGGATATGTTGGCTTCTTTTATATTTGCTTGTCAATCTTCTTTGTTTTCCTTACTGGCAGAGAAAACCGCGATATTTTCTTCACAGTTTCCTTGCCAATCAAGAAAACCGATGCTGTTAAAGCAAGGTGTATGATGATAGCTATCATCGAATTGGTTCAAATATTGATTGCAATTCCTTTTGCTTTTATCGGTAATAGCATTAATCCGGCTGGGAATTTAGCTGGCATTGAAACTAATGTAGCTTTTTTTGGGTTCGTGTTTATGATGTTTTCAATCTACAACATAGTGTTTATTCCTTTGTTTTATAAAACAACATATAAAATCGGAATTCCTTTTCTATATGGCGGAATCGCTTTTGGCTTATTCTATGTTCTAGTGGAGATGTTGGTTTGGATTCCTTCATCAATTCAGACGTTCCTTGATACGACCAATCCAGCAATTATGCTACAGCAAATACCCATTCTTATTATTGGCATCATCATCTGGTTTGCAGTTTGGATTATTACGTATAAAAAAGCGGCATCCAATTTTGAAAAAGTGGATATCTAGTGTTGGTATGAATATTGTCGTATCGAGTACCTCCGAACTTCCAATTTACCAACAGATTTATGATCAAATTAGTCGTATGATTGTTTGTGGGGAATTGCCAAATAATTATTGCTTGCCAGCAATTCGGACAGTGGCCAAAGAATTGAGAATTAGTGTTATCACGATTAAACGAGCGTGGGAAGAACTGGAACGCGATGGTTTTATCTACACAAAGGCTGGAAAGGGTTGCTTTGTTGCCAATCATGCTCCAGAAAAATTATCTGACAAGCGTGAGACGATGGCATTAGAAAAAATGGTAAAAGATGTCGAATACTATAAAGGTTTAGGTCTGTCAGCTGAAGATATTATAGAATTAGTGAAGGAAGCTTATTAACAACGAATATAAAAATGAAGACTTAAGGTTATTTCTGAAATAAGCATACGCTTTTGCGTATGTTTTTTTATCTATTGTTTAACTGAACGTCAATATATTGTATAATCATAAATAGAGAAATGTTGTGAGTATCAATAAAAACAAAGCCAATATGATTATCTTTGAAATCTAATACGAAAAGAGACGATTTAGATGTGTGATACTTTAGTAACAAAAACAAGCTTGGGAATGGTTTTTGGTAAAAACAGTGATCGCAGCCCCAATGAACCGAACTTGACATTATTTAATCCTGCAACAGAGGTGGCCTCTGACCCCATTCAATGTACATATCGAGAAGTGCCAAATGGAGTTAAAAAAAATGCCGTCTTGATGGTTGCGCCAAGTTGGATGTGGGGAGCCGAAATGGGAATCAATGACAAAGGCGTAATGATTGGAAATGAAGCTGTTTTTACCACATCCAAAGGCAAAAAAAACGAACGTTTGACAGGGATGGATATGCTACGGTTAGCCCTCGAACGTACTGATGATGCTTATAGTGCTGTCATGCTTTTAATTGACCTGCTAGTTCAATATGGACAGGGTGGTAATTGTGGATTCGACAAACCATTTTATTACGATAATTCCTTTTTAGTCTCTGATCGCAAACAGGCATTTATACTGGAAACGAGTGGCCAAGAATGGGTCATAAAATCGGTTATGGTTCAAGGAAATATTAGCAATCGTTTGCAAATTAACCGCATTTTCGACCAGGCATCGTCACAAGGGAATCTAGCATTTGCCCACAAAAACAGCGAACCAATATATACTTTTTTTTCAGGGTCAAAGATACGTCAAGAAGATATTGCTTCACAGTTGATGCAAACAAATGACATTGATGTTTCGCAAATTATGACAATTCTAAGAAGTCATAACGAACGCGATAACCAGCATTTATATGAAAAAGGCAGTGTCAAGAGTGTTTGTATGCATAAAAGTTTATTGGGAGATCATACTACGGGAAGTATGATTGTAGTGACGCGCAACACAAGTGATACGATTTGGGTAACGGGTTGTAGTACACCTTGCCTATCACTTTATAAACCAGTATATTTCGGTGTAATCGTCCCGCCTGTTTTTACAGATAAGCAAGCAAGTTTGAATTATTGGCTTACTAGGGAATATTTGGTTCGGGCCGTATATGGTGGATTAGTTGATGAAAATAAATATCGTCATCAAATCGATATGCTTCAAAAGAAGTTTATTGACGGTGATTGCAAATTATTTACTACAAATCCAAGTAAAGTTGATTTGGAGCGCTTTGCAAAAAAATGTTGTCAACAAGAACAAGAACTAATCAATCAATACAAAAGCAAGATAGAAATAGTTAAAAACAATCCTTCAGTGTTACCAAAAAAATGGGCTGTTATCACTGAACGTTTGGGGAAAGCAGTATTTGAGCCCACTTTAGAAGCAAGGATAAAAGCATGAACAAAGTTGTTTTGATTTCCGATTCCTTCAAACATAGTTTATCTAGCATCGAAATTTGTTCTGTTATGGAAAATGCGGTTCTATCCGTTTATCCAAATTGTAAGGTAATTAAGATACCGGTATCAGATGGTGGCGAGGGTTTAAGCGATTGTTTTTTGTCTATTTTTAAGGGACAAAAACAAAGTGTAATTACTGTAGATCCCTTTGGAAATGGTATTACAAGTACGTATGCTCTTCTCGATGATGGTACTGCAGTAATTGAATTAGCTGCTAGTTGTGGGCTAAGATTAGTCAGGCAAAAACTTGATCCTTCAACAGCATCGACATTTGGGTTTGGGAAAGTAATACGCCACGCCATTGAAGCCGGAGCCAAAAAAATAATTCTTGGGGTTGGTGATAGCGCTACAAACGATGCTGGAACCGGCCTTGCATCTGCGTTGGGAGTTCGTTTTTACGATCAAAACGGAAACCAATTTGTTCCAAATGGGGGAACCCTCGGTAAAATTGCCGATATTTCTATTTCAGATATAATCAAAGGAATTGATAAAATAGCATTTTCAACTTTATGCGATGTTAAAAATCCATTATATGGCACCAATGGAGCTGCATATGTTTTTGGTAGACAAAAAGGGGCGGACAATGAAATGATAGCGATGCTTGATCGTAATTTACGTTCGTATTCCCACTTTTTAAAGAATAAATATGGATTTAGTACCGAATATGAAGGAGCTGGAGCTGCGGGGGGTACGACAATCGCGACTAAGTTATTCTTAAATTCCCAGATAAAACGCGGGATTAATACTGTTCTTGAAATGGTTGATTTTGCCTCAGTAATTAAAAACGCAGATGTTGTTTTTACTGGAGAAGGTCGACTAGATAAGCAGAGTTTTCAGGGAAAAGTGATTGATGGTATTGCCAATTATACCGCTGAAGCGATGATTCCTTTAATCGCCTTGGTTGGACAAATAAGTGGTATTAAAGCAACAGATTATCCCAAAGGTTTAACAGCTGTTTATCCCCTTTTGGATGTGATTGTTGATCTTGATCAAGCCATTAAGGACACAGCAATTAATATGATGAATACGATGATTAGAATATGCAAAGATTGGGACAAGGCCCCTTGTCAGTAATATTATTTGCAGATAGATTTTGAATCTACAGTGATTTGAGGCGATGAAATGAAAGAAGCCATATTATATAATAAAGTGTCAGATACTGCAGTTAGATGCCTTGTGTGTAATCATTACTGCTATATCAAATCGGGTAATCGAGGTATTTGTGGCGTCAGAGAAAATCGCCAAGGTACGCTCTTTACTTTAAATTATGGACTGACTATTGCCTCTGCTATTGATCCTATAGAAAAAAAGCCTCTATATCACTTTTTACCAGGGAGCTATATATATTCAATTGCGGCTGTTGGTTGCAATATGCACTGTATGTGGTGTCAAAACTGGGATATTTCTCAAAGTCCAAAGCCAAATAAACTTGTGGAAGGTATCGATATTTCCCCAGAAGAACATTGTAAGCGAGCGATTAAATATCGATGTCCCTCAATAGCATATACGTATTCTGAACCGACTATTTTTTTAGAGTATGCATTAGAAATTATGAAGTTAGCTCATGAAAAAGGTTTAAAAAATGTTTGGGTATCCAATGGATATATGTCTAAAGAAACCATTGATCTTATCATTCCCTATCTTGATGCTATTAATATCGACTTTAAAGGACCCGATGATGAAGTTTACAAACCTTTTTGCGGTGCGACTGCAAAACCAGTAATTTCTTCAATCAAACGATTTTGTAAAGCAAATATCCATGTCGAGATTACTACTTTGATAGTTC
>Ga0172381_10000939_pt1 | contig 36137 bp, 59 predicted proteins | sample Leawel6488metaG_FD_119754 | JGI IMG/M metagenome (GOLD analysis project Ga0172381, IMG submission 119754) | Leachate microbial communities from a municipal landfill in Southern Ontario, Canada - Leachate well 64-88 metaG | ecosystem: Engineered > Solid waste > Landfill > Unclassified | place... | reverse complement strand
TAAAATATACCGTCATATATGTTGTTGTTAAACAAGTGTTTTTTAATGTTAGCGTAAATGTTCTATTTTCTAATGCTGCCATATTAACTCCATACTCCACTTATAAATGAAACACAATCATTTCCTATATCAAAAGTGATATTACCTAAACAGGAAGTGTTACTCAATATGTAATCTAAAGAATAACTACCAGCTGGGGCCACGTTCGGATAAGTAAATGTCAATATTTTAACTTCATTTGCTGCCAAATTAAACGTTTGAGTTTCTTCAGTATCAAATGAATCATCACCAAAGATAAAAGGAAATGTAATATTGTTGAAAACTGGCGCGCTGTTCATATTCCAGTTTACCTTAAATGATAAATTGTTTACATTTACTCCGCCCGTTTCAGTTAATTTAATAGTAAATACAGGATGATATCCAGTAAGAACGTCAGGACAAGCAGCCTCACTGCAAGTTATACTTACTATAGCTGATTCGATAAATAAACAAGTTGAGAACAATTCGCTTTCAAATATTTGGCCATTAGAATCAGTCAAAACTAACTCATAAACCCCACCGGCTAAACCAGTTGTTAATGATATTTCATTTGAGTAATAGCGATCATATAAACTCTCTTTTGTTTCTTTGGTTATAGTTGTTAATGGAATCGTTGTATAACTACCCCTGCAAGCTTTTATATCTGCATAACTTTCGGCAGTCTTTAGTTTATTTATGTTAATTTCATAACACAATAAAGAAGTCGCGCTTATTCCTGTCGATGAAGTAAAAAACGGTGTAATAAAAGCAGGTAGTTTATAGTTGCTTATTTGACTTAAACCTAACACGAAATTAAAATAATTACCTTCAAGTTGAAACGCCTTCAATGTCCCTTCATTGTAGAAAGGCAAAGCAGTTCCATAGATGCTCTTATAAATTGCCGTGCTTGTTGATAATGCTGTCATTTACACAAAATTATAAAAATAATTTAGATTATGATTGATATTTAGATTAACTTCCTGAATACCTATTAAATCATCTTTTTTAGGAATATCCGGAATTATTCTTTCGTAAGCATAATATTTTATTCCATCGTATTCAATATAAATTGTATCACATCTAGGAATATAAGACCTAGCAATGTTAGCATCCTCCCTGGTCATATAAAACCTTGTTTGTAAAATATTGTTGTTTGTTGAACTATAAACAATATCTATTCCGGTTGCTTCTGATTTCTTTTCTTTTACATCGCTTGCCTCATCAATTGGAAGTAACTTAGTATTAAATGTTAAATTAATAGCATTTGCAACCGTCCAATTAATACATACTTCATCCTCAACAAATCCGGTCTGGTCAGCAAGTCCATCAACTCCTATTCTTATATAATTAGCAGTCCAAGACCTTGGCGACATTTCTACAAACTTATTATTTGCTGATTTTATACAATTAGAAGTAACATCAATTGATGTAGAACATAAAGAGGCGGTAATCGTATTATAAGGAATAATAAAATATAAATTATTATTTAAATAAAAATAATAAGGGTCAAAATCCGATGTAGTTGGGAAAGTACTTGTTCCTAAAACAAAACGAGTAGTATAAAAACTCTTTCCTCCGGTAGCTACACATTTAACTAAATCACCTGAATAGCTCTGATTTAAAAGGTTTTCACTTGTCAGAAAGTTATTAATGGTAAATGCATCTATATTTTGAGAATAAAAAGAAATTTCATATCTAAATGTTTTTGTGGGTGATACCGCTTCTTTTGATATTTCTAATATTTTGGCATTTATTAAAGTTCCAGCCTTGTCGGTTATGATTACTTTCCCAGCCTGTTTTACGATGTCTATATTTGTGCTTTCTTTTGCGTAAATAGTTAAGCTGTATTTATCACATATTTTAGACTGAATGTTATGCTTTTGGTAAGTCAAAGGAAAATCTACAGAACGAAAATACTTATCAGTTATGTTTATAACGTCAGTATGCAACCCCTCTAATCTTACCCTTTGATCTGTATAAAAATGCTCAACAAAATCTACAGGATGAAAAGGAATTTCGCTTATTTCTATTGTAGTATATAAATTCTCCATATTAAAAATCTAATGTAATATCGGCAAAGTCATTATCTAATTTCTGCGTAATTGTATTTACGTACATACCCAAAATTCCAAGCTTTTCAGATAAGTTTGTTTTAACTAATTTTGTAACATCAATTAATCCAATATCAGTTAAAGGGAAATCAAATTTATCTGTCTTATATGTTCCTATTGCGGTGTTTGTTGTTTGTTCATAAACACCATTGATAAGACATAAGGGATAAATACTTGAATAATTCCAATGGTCATAAATTAATCTACTTGCGCACAAAGGAGCATTAATGTAATCAATGTCATTTACAAACCCTCTTGGAGTTTTCAATACGTTTCCTAAAGCATCACAAGCCACAAATACCAATCCGAAATCTGAAAAGTTTTCAGGAAGTGAATACACAAGGCCAACATTATTACAAACTTCTGATAATTGTGTCATATTGTCCGAATCTTCCAAAACGTCATACTCCTGATATCCACTATCAAAATCCAAATTAGAAGATTTTTCAAATTCAATTCCGTATCTTTTAACTGATAACGTTGCACTTGCAGAATAGCCTTCAATGTTTCTGCTAAAATTATAGCCTTCATAGTTTCTTAAGTCAATCCAAATATCAGTTGTTATGTTTTCAGAAGGATGCCTAAGTTTAAAATATTTAACAAGTCCAACCGTATCAATATACCAATCTAATTGAAACATCCCTTTTATTATCTCAAAGTATTTTTTTAGGGTAATCATTTCAAATGGCGCAGAGTTTCCTGCCCCCGTATATTTAACATCTGATTTATCATAAACTAATATATTTGATAAATAAGAAAAATTTAATAGGTAGGGAGCTACAAAATTAGCATTTAATGGGTCGGTCTCTACCGTTAAGCTGGAATCGGCTTGACTAACCAAATATTTAATAGTATCATAAAACCTGCACCCCTGTAATATATTAACCGTTAGTGTTATTGGCGTACAGTCTGGATAAACAAACATTCCACTTTCAACCTGCATATTTGGTATGACAAGGCCAAATATAGGATAAATATATCTTGTATAATAATAAACCTTTGGATATAAGTACGTCCACCATTCGTTTGAAAGGGCTTGTTCTGGGGGTTCGTTTACGTCAACTTCTGGAAGATTAGCTTTGATACATTCAAAATAATGGCCGCCAATATATTCAACTTTATCGCCAACACCATATGGAGTTGGGGGATGCCCTTCGCTTGGCTGCCAAAATAAATGAGGGAAAGTTGTATCCCCATTGTATTTACCGTAGATGCTCCAATACGTTTGTTCTTGTACTGTTTCATCTATGTTAATAAGTGTAACAATAATTGGATAAAACGACCAATAAGAACTACCCAAAATAGACGGGGGGGGAGCCTGTCCTGAATGGGCTATTTCACAATTATAATAATATTTATGACCAAAATAAGTTACATAAACCTTATCGTTTATATTATAAGAGGTAGTAAAATCCCAGGAACTACAAACCGGCTCCGTATGCCCTAATCCAATATTATTAGTACCTTTTAAATACCAATAATCGTCATTATTAAATGTAGTCTTTGGAGTTTGAGCCGTTGTATGAGTTAATTTGCAAACAAAAATATAATTCCCATTAATAACTTCATCACCTAACTCATAACCTTGAGCTGCATATATCGTAGGGTTTGTGTGTGCAAGTTTGCATTTATATATTACTGTATTCAACAAAACACAATCACCAAGTGCATAGCCTCCTGTTTGCGAATACGTAGGCGGTGGATTACCAGAACAATCAACCCCGTTTATCGTTGGTGGGTGTGCTTCAAAACTCGGAAGGTCTAAATAGTTGTAATATTTTACATCCAATTCTCCATCTGCTGTAATTACACTTGTTTCATTATGATCATAAACTACTTTTGATTGGAGTATATCATAAGGAATTTCTAAATTGCCTTCAATAGTTTGGTAAACATCGGTATCATTGGCAATATCTAAAGTAGCCGTTTTATTTAAGCTATTAAATTTGCCTTTAAAAAGTCTTAAATATCCAGAGGTTAAATATGTATTGTTTTGATATACTTTTATTTTAATTTGGTATTTTGTTGATCTGAGTAAGTAAAGCACGTCATATTCAGCACCGCAAAAGTCAAGAGTTCCGCCTATAGTATCTTTGCGACGCATACCTTCTCTTTTTATGGTTACGGTACATTTCGAGCCGTCCGGGTTGCAGTCCGTGAAAACTCCATCTATTAACTCATATTTAAAACGCCAGTTATTCATTAACAGTAATTTATTCTACTTCCATCAGGTCTCATTATGTGCTTTCCATCGTTTGAAATTACGGAACCCATATTATATAAATATTCATTTGTTTTCTTTTGTTCATTCATTGTTTGCTCTTGTATCTCTTGTAGTCTCTTGAAATCGTTATTAATTATTACAGGAACATTCAAAGATTTATTTAAATACCATTGATTAAGTTTGTTTTGATTAACGGCCTCGGTAAATCCCATTATATCCTTTTCGTTTCTTTTGGTTGCATCCCTACTAAATATTGATAGTCTTTCACCGTCCTCAGCTTCCATATTGTTTCCTATACTTATTCCGCCTTCTGAATGTCTTTTCCCTTTTAACTTAACTGATCCGCCTTTTGCAAAAGTTAGTTTTTCTGCATTTACCGTCTGTAAATTCTGATAATATGCTACGGTGGCAAGTCCTCCCATTATAATACCGTAAGCTATCCCCCATAATCCTAATCCAGATGCAGTCAATGCTATTGCTGCAAGTTGTTGTATGTAATCTAATGTTAAGCTTGCTTTTGTTGCCTTCTTTTTTTCATCAAATGCTTTTTGTTTTGTTTGTCTGTCTAACTCTTGTTTTTTCTTGTCAATATCCTGTAATGATTTTTCTGTAGCTATTTCATTCTGAATTTTTGTTTTATTGTTTGCGATTCCTTTTTTGGCTTTTTCATCTTCAATTGCAAGCTCTTCATTTAGTCTGTCAAGTTTTGCCTGATGTCTGTCGATTTCTACCTGGTCGGCTTCAAGAGCTGCGTCGGCTGCATCCATTTTCAATTGTGCTTCCGTTTCCCAAATTGCAATTAATTGAGCCGTGCCCTCGTTTAACATTTCTTTTTTTGCAGCCTCAATTTTTGCCTTTTTGTCCAATAACATTTCATCGGATAATATTTCACGGTCATTCATTGCAACCGCGGAAGGAACTCCTGGTTCCGCTCCTCCTGCATTCTGAGCAATTACGTCAGATGCGGCGGAAATTTGAGCACGTTTTATATTTAGTCTTTCTCTTTCGAGTTTGTTTAACTCTTGCATTGTCTGAATGTCTGTTTTTTCAGACTTTACAAGTATTTCTTCAGACTTATTTATATCCATTATTTTATCACCTCTTTGCTCCAGTGATTCTATATAATGCTTTTCGTTTGCGTTTCTTTCTTTTTGCTTGTTTATTATTGCAGACCTGTCTTTTAGGTCTCCCCTATTACCATCTATTTGAAACTCCATTGTTTTTTTAATACCCTCCAAATAGATGTCATTTAAAACAGTTTGCTCTTTTATATTATCTTTTTGGTTTTGACCTGCTATTTTGGTTTTCATATCTAAACCAGTGAAGAAATCGCCAATAGATAATACATATCCTTTTATTCCGGTAGATGTACTTTTTGTTAAATCGGTCTGATAATCAATTAGTTTTTTATATCCTTCCTGATATTTTTGAACCCATGCTTCAGCTTCTGCTTGTTTTTGAAGCATTGAGATGTGGGTTTCAATTTCGCTGTTTAATGTTTTTAAAGATTCCGTGCTTAGGTCTGTAATTGTTACAGCACCACCGGTTTCTTTTTTTAGTTGTTTTAAAGCATCAATTCTGTTTTTTTCAGATAAGGTTGTATCATTTACAACGGCTTGTAATGCTTTTATTTTACCAATAGACTCGCCTGTTTTGTCGTTTACTTCGTTTTGTATTTCTAAATTAGCTTGTTTTTCAAGTCTGTTCTTTTTTTCGGCTTCTGTTTCGGAATTCATTGCCCTAGTAAGCGCATAAATCCCTACCGCCAAAGCACCAATAGCAACAATTATAGCCACAATTGGATTAGCCGCCAAAGCTGCATTCCATAACCAGGTTAAACCAGTGATCGCTTTTGTAACTATTCCGCCTTTTGATTTTGCTGCCGTGTTTGCATTTTCGGCAACCGTGCTTTCTACCGTTGCGGTTGTTTTTGCTTTTATTGTAAGTGTTTCAAGTAAATGCGCCTGGGTAGTACTCCATAAAGTTTTAATCATCTTTATTCCGCCACCATCAATAAGCAATTGCCTTGCTTGCTCTAATCCCATCATAACTTGGATTAAAGCCATTGACTTTTTTTGTATCTCTTGAATGTTTTTATTTTCAACTCCAAACAATGTCATTGCACCAGTAACGGCTGAAAATGTACCAACAACACCCTGGCCTAATTTAATCCATCCGCTTAATATTTCGCCAGGGTCTAAATATTTCATTGCCTGCCTGGTTTCTTTTACATCGTTTTTTAATACTGCAATCTTTTTATTTAAAGCATCTATTTGCGTAGGAGATAAAGCAGAAGTATCTGTTTTCATTAAAGCTCTCAATTCGCGAACCAAATCACCTATTGCCCGGCCTTCTGTTTGTATTTCTCCCGTTGCATTTTTAATGGCTTGTAGTCTTTTTGCTTCTGTATCGGCTGCCTGTTTTTGTTCCTTTGCCAGCTTTGCTTCTTCTTCCTTTAGTTTTGAAATTTCATCTTTTAATTTACTTGCTTCTTCTTTTGTTTTTATGTATGACTGAGCCAATTTATTAGCGTTTTCAATAGCTTGCACGGTTTCTTTCATTTCCGCACCCGTGGATGGTGCCTTTGTGCTTTGCAAGGCTCCTGACATTTCCCCTGCCTTTGCTTTCATTTTGTCAATTACAACGGCATAAGACTTATACAAATCCTCAAAGCCCTTAATAAAAGAGGGAATATCAAATTCATCACTAAAACTAACTTTTCCGTCTTCAGCCATTACTTTAATTTTTCAATAGTATCTTTTAAATTAGAAAAATACTCAAATGTTTTATTTGTTATTTCGGAAATTGTTTTAATTTGCATACTCTTTCTAAGTTCGTACGCAAGTATTAATATAATTACAATTAACGTTCTCCACCCGCATTCAATAAGAACACCATACAATAAGAATAAAACGGCTAAAATGCCTAATATTGTAGTAATTATTATTAATGCTTTTGAATATTTAAGTAGCTTTTTCATTCTTATTTTGTTTTATAAACATATTTCTATATGAAAACCATAAGGAAGTTGAACAGGCATAAATATCAATATTTAACTTTAAGTTTACGTTTAATATCGCTGTCTGATCAATTAATGATATTTCCTTTTGATTTGATAATTCACTTATTTTTTTAATCTTTTTTGCTTCTAATATTTTGGCTTGGGTTTTATATTGAGGATCTTCAGTAGAAATATACTTCATTTTAAAAAGGCTTATTTGCCTTTCCATTTCAACCATTTCACCATCTATATTGTCAAATTGATATGGCATATTTTCATAAATGCCAAGCAACAAAAGGGCTTCATCAGGTGTTAAAGTACCAAGTTCAGGAACACTAAAGAAATCGCATTTTAATAAATATGCAACATTACCTGTCTTAACCATTTCAAACCAGTTAGCAACGGGTAAAGTATTTATATGTTTGTGGTATTCCATCATTTTATTACAATAGTATATAAAACGTTCACAATTCTTTGGTCTGTTCCTTTTTCACGGTAACACCAATCGTTACCCTCTTTAAATAATTCTATTTCAACCTTTTCTTGTTTTTCTTTGAATAGTAATTGTCCAAAATTAGTGGCCACTTGTTTTATGTGGTCATAGCTTAAATTAGATGTCTTATTACCTGCGCAATTACAACTCATTTTTTAAACTCCCGTATTAATGGTACCCTCAAATATTGCACTAACTCTGATTTACTTTCTTTTGATAATCCATACATATTTGAAATATCAACATTATCCGACAAATACCCATCACCCACTTTATCATTTGCATTTACTTTTGTAAATTGGTCATTAGCTACGGTTGAAAATGTTTTAAAGTGATCCCCTGTATCAAACGTAGTTACGTGATCGTACGGCTGTCCTTTGGCTTTCTTTTTCTCAATAGTAAAAGCAGAATAAGCATTTCCTCCAGTAGCTGAGTAAGTCTTTAGCTTTTCTCCATTTATATCTTCGCCTAATATTTTTAATTGAAATTGATTTAACTCTATAATCTTTTCGCTTATAGCCTCACTTGACATTACCTTTTTAATCATCTCAGGTAATGATTTACTCCACTTATCCAATATTGATTTAAAGTTTGCCATAAGTTTAAAAAGGGGGACTGAGCCCCCATAAAGACTATTTCTCTTTTTCCTGTTCAACCGTTCTGTCGGTAACAAGTTCTTTTTTACTCTTTTTTGAGTAGATAGGTTGCACTTCCTCGACAATGTTCATTGCTGAGAATTTTTTAAGGTCGTAAGTATGTTTACCTTCGTTAAAATACTCGCCTTTGTTTTGCTCTGTAATCTTTAGTGCCATAACTTAAACGATTGTTGCGGTTATGTTAGTGGTTCCTGCTTCATAGCCCTTTGTAGTCATTGCTGGTTGGTTTTTAAGATTACAAACCAAAGCACCTGATTGAGTTGCGTAAGTATGGGTATATGTTCCATCGGGACTTTCTACGGTAGTATGTGTAATATCTACAGTTGGAGCTGCTGCGGTTGCAATTAAGAAATCGCCTGCAACAAGTCCAGATACTTCAACTAAATCACAAGTGGTTTTTACTGTCATTACCCAAGTAGTTGCAGTAATTGCACCGGCTGTTAATGTAACGTCCTGCAATCCTAAAAGTTCGGTTTCAGGATCGAATGCAGTTGGTTTTACTGATACTCCCATTTCGTTAAATAAAGTAGGATTTGCAATTTGCAAAGTTACTGGTATTTTACCAATAGATGCATCGGTTGGCATTTCGGGAGAATCAACCCTCAAAAAACAATCCTGAGGTAAAAACTTTAAACCAGTTGAATCCGTTAATCCCCAAATTCTGCCATTAGAATCAATAATATAAACAGCCCAGGTTCCGTTATTGAAGGTCATTAATTTCTTCATATAACAAAGGCTGGTTAATTCTAAAGAGTATTTGCTTTGTCCTGCTTTTAAAGCTACAAATTCTTTGCGACCTCCTATTAATTCTTCATAGACAGGCTCGTTTGCTGCCGGTTCGTTTTTAATTGTTACAGGAAAAGGGTATCCTCTGTCCGCTTTTGCGGCATTAAACAACGTAGTCCAGGTTGCTTTGGTGTTTGCTAAAGCCTCGGTAGTTATTTCTGTGCCTCTCGGAACAAAGATGAATTTTTTAGGGTATCCTAAGTCTTCTTTGCAGCGAGGTATCCCGGTGTTGCTTTGGCTTGATGTACATGTTATTTCGAAGCTCATTTTATTTAAATTTTAAATTAATAATTATTTTAACAAACATATGTCGAAACTAATTTGATTTTAAGTTTTAGATTTTCAATCTCTATAGCATCGACAAAGGCATTTAATGTATTTTGATTTGTACCGCCTGAATTATGCAAATATTTATCTGTCTTTTTATGGGTAAAGTTTTCATCAATTCCCATTAAGAACAGCTTTCTGTTTGCTTCCAATACTGTCATAAGTTTATTATAAAGCGGGTATAAAACAGGCTTAAAAACGTTTGTTTGTCTTTCGCTTGCTGTATATTCTTGTTTTGTTTCCTGAACCAATATAATATATAAAGAACACTCTATATTTGGAATATCATCTTTGCTAAATCTGGTTTCTGGTATGTCTAAATACAAAGCTACTAAAGGATATTTTTGATATTTGTATACGTGGCTTTCATCCTTTTCCATTATCATATTAGCTATTTCCAAGGCGTGGCCATATTCAAAATAAGGCTTTGCAGTTTTCCAAGTAAGTCCAGAAGTATAAGTTAATGATGTAGTGTATATTGGTTTAACAGTAAATGTATTCGATGTATTTGCAGTGACCTCTAAATCTAATGCAGTTCCAATGATAACGAAATCCCCTACAATAGCCTTTGTTGAATTTGTAGCCGTAACAATATAAGTACCATTACTTTGTTTTGCAGAAATAGCAGATATAACTCCAGTATCTCGCATTTGATCTACAAGCGCACTAACAAAATCAACTATTATAAGGTCATTATACAACATTAATTTATATATTTTTTTCTGAAATACATATTAACAACTTCGTCAGAGGTCGCATTTGTTCTTACCCTAAATCTTAAGTAGTTCCAAATACCGTCATAATACCAATCCTCTGTTTTACTTGTGAAATAGTAAGACCTTGTTACGGCTGTCGCATCAGTAAATATCAAAGTATTCGAACTTACAAGCGTGTAGGTGCTTCCACCGCTTACCTTTGCCGATATATCTATATAAACAGTATCGTGATTTGCATCAGCATTAGTAAAAGTAAAATAGGAAATCCAATCATATTTGGCGGTCATTGTTACGGTTACCGTAGTATCGTGACGTGGGTAATTAGTTAGTATTGTGGTTTCTGTTAATTGGGAAACCGCATTAAAACTAATCAATACGAGCAATAAAAATATTAACTTTCTCATAACTCAGGTACTTTTTCAATAAATACTTTTATATCATTTATTACAACCGCTCGGCTTCCAGTTTGATTACATATCTTAAAACAAAGCCAATCATTAGCATTAAAATAATCATACTTATACCACATGAAATACTGAGTAAGATTTCCAGCCGCTCCACTTGAATTAACTATAAATCTTCCATAACTAACCGGTAGCGGTAAGTCGTTTCTATATAGTTTAATTCTTATTTGGTCATTAGCATTTGTGGTTGTGGCATTTATCCATAGATGAACTTTGTATGGCCCCCTGGTTAATATTTTTGCTGAATCTCCCTCACAGGTAAACCCATTATTTTCCCTCCAAGTTATAGCACTTCCGGCAGTTGGATTTATTTTATAATAAACATCTTTAGTGCCTCCAACAGAATACACAATTGAATCAGCGCTACCAACACAATGCTTAAAGTTATATATAAGATCACCTGTTATTTTTAATTTACTCGTTGTTATTGTAACAGTATCTCCAGCCAAACTCGGATTACCACAATTTGCTTTTGTAGGAAACCTTCCGGCAACCCATTCCGCCCCGGCAAAACTAACCGCTCCGGTTGTGTCTGAAATATGTGCAAAATGGTTTGTATCGGCTATAGCTAATTTTAAAGCATTTTCAGCTTTTGTAGCATATATTTCAGCCGCTCTCACTTTGCCTAACAATGTATTGGTAGTATCACCAATGGCGGCAAAATAGAAAGTATCAGAAGCTAAAACATATTTATTTGGAGTAATTGTATAAACCCCATTTGAATTAATAAGCGTTTTAGTGGCTTGAGAGTAAGCACAAACCCATATAAACGTCATTGAAATTAATAATAATATTTTTTTCATTTAATATCGAATTAAATTTTTATAAGGTATTTGAGTAAATGCCCAATTTGCATAGGATGTCTTGGTATCCTTTGTGTGATAAATATAATTGTAAGCTTTTTTATACAAGTCTACTGACTTATTCCAACGTTCATACATATTTGTTAATTCTTGATATTTGTTTACCCTTTCTGAGTTTTGATTCTTTGGGTCTACATATCCTGTCGTAGTATGCTTTACAATATAATTTTCAACAATATGGTAATAAAGAAATCCAAGTAACATATTTTTCAGGTCATTTGTTTCCCATCTTCTTGATTCTCCATACAAATCAGTATAAGTACATCCTGTCTTAAAATCCGTCCAATCCTGACTTGTTCCCGCCGCATAAGCATCATATAATGTAACACCTAATAATTTAGTTAAATACTCCTTTTCGAGTATAACGATTTCGGCAGAAATATCAGCGGCCTTTAATCCACTTGCAATATTGTAGTATCCTTTAAAATCGTTTATTGTTACTATTATAGGTGTTGCCATGGTTTAAAATTAAAGGGCCGCCGGTTAAAACAGCCCTTAATTAATTATGCTGCGTTAATTCTAATTTTAAAAATAGGAGAAGCATTTGTAGTAGGTGCAGAAAGATAAGGGGTAACTAAAGCTATATCAGTTGAAATTTCAAATCCTTCCAACATAGTTCTTTGTTTACCGGTGTAAGATCCTGATCCATCATAGAAGTATCTACGTTGGAAAACAGCGCAATCCATGCCCATTAATGGCATATAAGCTATAGTTACTTCGCCGTTTTCTCCCTTCATATTCATTTGTGCATCATTGTCATTCCAATTTGTCATACCAATTGAACCAGGGAGCAAAGAAAACATAGTATAAGCAGATGGAGATGAGTTTGTGATAGCATTTGAGAATAAGAATTTTTTATTTGCCAACACCATTGCTTTATTTTCAGCATTATAAGCAGCGCTTTGTTCTATTTTTTTAATTAACGCTTCGGTTCTTGGATTAGCAATAAAAGTCAAATTAGAAACATCATTAAATTTATTAGTTTTGTAAATAGGGCCGATTTCGTTAAAAACATCTTCTCTATTTGCATAGTCAATAATAAACTCATTTCCAACTAAGGTATAAGGATTTAAATCAGCAGCATTGTATTGTGATTTGTCTGTATCCGATTTTGTATACAATGCACCTTCAACACTATCTAATATTGCATTTTGGGCTATATCCATTTTGCGTTTAAAATCTGTCATATATCCTACATAGTTATCAGGATAAATAGCAGGCTTCATATCAAAAGCAACGCAATAAGTAGAATAGGTTAAAGTGGAGAAAGCGGTTGTGCTGTCTTTATTAGTAACGGTAATACTTCTTGTTGAAGTAACAGTCATTGTCATTCCGTTTACAACGGGGATTTTAACTGGATGGGTGGGTGATTTTTTAGCTTGCTGAATCACTGAATCATCAATAAGATTAACCGTATCGTTTTTGGCGTATTCATACAAACCTCTTGTGTTGTATCTTTGTTCCGCCCAGTCAAGTTTACCTTTATACATGTCCGACCAGTCGGCCAGTTTGGTAGCTAGAATTGTCATAATTTTTTATTTTTTAAGTTAGTAATATAATTAATTAATTACCGTCTATTTTAGGTCTTTAAAAGCATCGTTTTTGTATACTTCCATAAATTCAGCAGTTCCTATTGTGTAGTCTTTCTGAATCATTTCTGTCAACTCGTCTTTGCTTTTTGCACTTCTATATTTAGAAATGTCTGCTTTTGTTTTACCGTCTGTTCCTGTGGTGGTAGTGGTTGTTGTTCCAGTTCCTAAGCCTGTCGCAGTAGTTGAAGTTTCAATTATATTTTCAAATAACTTATGTTTACTTGCCATTTCTTCAGGTGTAAATGGAAGTTGTTTGTTTTCGGGGTTCAATAAAATTTTACCGTCTTCACCCTTAAATATAATATTGCCTTCTGCATCTTCATCGGCTTTGGCTGCCAAATCGTCAATAACTCCCTTTCTTGTAAGCTTTAAAATTTCCTCATTAAGAGAATCTTTTTTTATTTTTGGCAAAGACTTCTCAATGATTAATTTTATTTTAGTTGCTTTATTTTCAGTTTTAAGCTTTTCAATTTCCGTCTTTTTTTCTGTCTTTAATAGTTCAATTTGTTTATCCTTAGCTGCACTTTGTTGTGTTGCTATTTCTAATTGACTCTTTAAATTAGCATCCCCGGAACCTTCTTTTATTTGTTTTTCTAGGTCTGTTAATTTTGCAGTTTTTTCGGTTATTTCATTCTTATTTTTAGTAAGCATTTGATCTAACCATTCTGTAGTCTTTTCGCTTGTAGGTTCTGTATATCCGTGTTTTTTAAGAATGTCATCAAATAATTGGAATGTTTGTCCTTTAACTTCGCTTGCCTTTGCGCTTAATTCACTAGGCAGCATAGTAGAAACATAATTATTAACTGATGCCAAAATACTGTCTTGTATTGCATCTAATCCATCAATGGTTTTTCCTGCGAATGCTGATGCAATTATTTCTTTTGTAATTTTAATCATAACTGTCTTTTTTTTAAACTGTCTTAAATTTATTTAAATATAGGTTTTATTGTAATGGCAACTTTGCCAGATGTATTACCGCCTGTTTCTGTATCTCCCCAAATCTTCAAATATTGAACAGGGATTGTTTGTAAATTAATTGTATCCCATTTAGATATGTTTGACCCGGTTGTCCACTTTAAAGCAGTGCTATTATTTAATCTCGTAGTGTCATTAAATGTTTGCGTTCCGCTGGCATAAATACCTAAATTAAAGGTATGGCCGACCATCGAAGTATAATCGACTTGAACAGCTATGCTTTTAACGCACCTATCGGGATAAAATGGAATTACATACCCGGTTCCTTTTGTTAAAAAATCACCTGTTTTTGTAGCCAAACTATGTGTTAATATTGGATATTTACATAAAGATTCTTTCCAATTGGGAAAATAACCAGCTACATATGGTTTGATTGTTACAGTAATATATCCTGTAGTCATCCCCGTGGTTGTATCTATTAAGCATTTCACATAAGCAGTAGGATAGCCAGAAATATTAATCATTTCGTATTTGGTTATAGATGTGGCTTGTCCGGTTTTCCAACTTGTATTCGTAGCCTCTGCTTTTAAAAGTGATGCAGCATTTATAGCCGTAGAAATTCCAGTAAAAGATTGAGTTCCGCTAACGTAAAATTTCACTCTGGCAGAATCGCCTACCATTGTCTTGTAATCTATCTGAGCTACAAGCCAATTACAAGCACCGCCGGTTAATGTTTGTTCAAAAGGAACTACCTTTGAAAGGGTTGTAATTGTACCTATGTTTTGATTAATAAAAGGTTGCTGTACAATTTGAGCGGAGGCAACCAAACCAACCGCAAAAAGCATAAATATTAATAACAGTTTTTTCATCTTAAAAAATATTTGGTTTATAAATTATTTAGGATCTTTGGCTTTCTTTTCAGCTTCTGCCTGTAATTTTGCCTGTTTGTCGGCTTCTGCTTTGGCTTCCTTTTCAGCTTTTTCTCTTTCTTTTGATTGTTTAGGTTCATAAGCCTTTGGGTCGTGAAGCAATACAATTTTATTTGCATTCCTTTTTAAAGAGAAAATAGTATGGCCGTCATTTTCTTCTGGATAAAAAATGTTTCCATCTTTGTCGGTTTCGGCTTTGAAATAACTAAAATATCCAAGCCTTTCACCATCTCTATGACACCAATTCGCAAAGTCTTCCTTTGAGCAAATGTGAATTTTCCAACGGTCAATATATTCTTTGTTGGCCTCGTCATTAACTGGCTCATTTAATGCAATATGATACTTGTTTTCAGTACCTGCTGCGGGGATATAGTCTTTTAAATCTTTTAATTCCATTTTTATTTTTTTTAATTAAACAATATTATTCCATAGGTTTATTTTCATCTTCTGGTATGGGCGGCTTTGTTTCGTCGTTAAGTGGTTCCTTTTTAATTGTAATTGCGTCGGCTTCCTCTTTTGATATGTTAAACAGCTTTTGTAGTAATAAGCTTTTCTGAGTATCGTCAATAAACCTATCTGTTAGAATAGATATCATTGATTGAGTTCCACCTACTCCGATAATTTCAGATAACATCTTTTGACTCGTCTCAACCTGTTTTATTTTGACGTCATAATATTCATTAAATTTTATATTTAATTCATCAACAGCTATCTTTATGCTTTTATTCTTTGCTATAGAGGAAATATCCCCTACCTCGTTTTCAAACCAATTTATAAACTGCTCTAAATACTTTACCTTAAAGTAGTCAATCTTACTTATGTTTTTAGCTATAAAACTAGCCTCTGTTCTTTCCAGTGGTTCGTCAAATGGCTTGAATGAGTTTATTACCCTTGCCCTTAGTTTTAAATCGGGGTTGTTTTTATATTTAGTTTCAATAATTCTATCATTAAAATTTAATATAGTTCCAAGTCCCAACTTTTCTGCACTTTCTTTTTCAGTGTATAAGTCCTGAATATCCAACAAAAGAAAATCACTTCCCAAATCAATATGAGAGCTTTCAAAACCTAATGGGTATTTGATCTTTAATTTAGCGTCAGTAATTGATTTAATAACCTTTTCAAATACGGTTTTCCATCTAATTAAAATAGATTGTTTGCCTTCGATGTTATACCTGTATGCAGTTTCATTATGGTTTAATTTAGCGTTAAGTTCTTGATCGTTACCTAAAACCAAAGCACTTAAATCATCGTAAAGAGATTTTAAATAGTTGTTTCTCCAATCAAGTATATCCTTATCGGGTGATGCGAATTGAATAGGTGATGCTATCGCTTTATCGCTTGGGTCTGTTGGTAATGGCAATGTAATTGTATCACCAATATTCATATCAGTATTACATTTCGGGCATTTTTCAATTGCTCCACTTTGGGTACGTTTGCCGACTTCACCAGCATTCATACCTTCTGAGTCTTTTACTGATCTAAATAACTTACCATCTACACAATGATATTGACCATCGTCATATCCACAATTTCCGGTAGAACCGTATTTAATTATGAAATTATAAAATGCGTGCGGGTCAGTTATATCCTTTAAGGTATCTAAAAATAAAATATTTCTAAACTTACCAAGGCAATTAGTCAAAGGGTTTATTCTGGGTATTTCGTAGCAATCCCTGTATTTAATATCAGATAAGAAAAATGCAGGACAGTAATCCAATGTGTGTTTATTGTTGAATAGATTTCCTTTTTCATCGGTATAAATGCCTGTGATTTCGGTTTTGTCATTGTTTAAAACAAATAGCTGATATACTTCTTTGTCTACTACCGCAACCAGTTCGCCAAACTTAAACATAATATAAGATATAACATTGTTTTTTGATTCAATGTCTATTATGTTGTTTATGTCTATTATGCTAATGTAAGGTTCTGGAAGTTCGCTTTTCTGCTCTACTGGCAAATCAACTAATAAAATAGAATTATGCCTAATCTTCAAAAGGTTCCAGGCCGTTTCTTTCCACCAAGTTAAATCAATTTCTTTGTCCTTATCGTCTACATTATCCTTTATGGATACCTTTATAAATGGGTTTTGGGCCTCCCAAATATTATTTAATTTAGAATATATGTCATCTATAAATTGAGATGTTTTTAACGGATAAGTAAGTGAACGAATGAAATTATTATAAGACCTATCGTTTGAAAGGCGGTCTTTTGACCAGTTTAAAAATGTTTGATGGAAATTAGGGGCTTTGTCTGAAGAAATAAATCGTTCGGTATAATATCTCGTTTCCTCTTCCAGTGCAATAGCAAGCTCAATCTCTACCTGGTGCGGTTTGCTTTTATATATTTCCTGAGCTCTTAATAATTCCATTATACTTGCAAATAATATACAAATATAATATAGTTAAATTTCAATAATTGATAATGATTTTATCAAACAAAAAAGCCCTCTAGTACGAAGGCTTCCTTGTCTGGTTTGTCACCTTTATTTAGCCAGTACTAAACGCATCATAAAAAAACAAAGAATAAAGATATGAAACAAAAATCAAAACAAAGATAAGGTATTTTTTTAAGGAGTATTGATAAATGTTTTAACTATTTGCGAAATTTACGTTTAAATGTTAAGAAATATTCATTATAATTCTCATCGGAACTTCCTATTTCTGTTTTATATAAGCCCCATTGTTTGTTTGCTGCGGTATTTACAAAATCACTTACGTATGTTTCTTCAAGGTCTATTTGTTCTTTTGGTGTTCTTTTTGCTTCTGGTTTATTGTCTTTAAATATTGAAAACAATAAAGTCTTTTCTGTTGATGGAACAGGATTGTATTCGGTTGAAAAATTTAACATATTATCAACTTCATCCATTAATTCTTTCCATCTCTTTTTTACATCTGATTCTGATTTTGGTTTTGTGTCTGTAAAAACTTCGTGAGTGGATATGTTATTATCATTTAAATACATCTCATAAAGTCCCATTGTAGAAATATGTTTTTTGCCGTCTTTAAAATTAATCCAAGTCATTTCTTCTTTAAATGCCTTAAACCATCCTTTTGCTTCTGTCCATTTAATAAAATCAAAAACCCTGTCATATTTTGATCTTTCAGCACTAAGGGGTGTTGTTTCTTCACATTCAGTCGTTACTTCTGGTTTTTTCTCTTCTATTATTGTTGCCCATTTGCCTTTTTCATAAATGACATAAGTACCTAAACTCAACCAATCAAATTCAGTGTCGTAATGGAATTTACCATTATCTATAACGTTACTGTCAGAATATTCTAAATTAATACTCTTTTGATTAATAGCAACGCCAGCCTTAAATCCTTTATATTCTGCAACCTTTGATAGTATGCTTTTAATTTGGTCTGAGGTTGGCTTTTCAACATAGATAACATTTATAACACCATAACTGCTTTCCTTTAACTCAAATGCCATTCTTTCTTTATTGTCTAAAAATTTATAAATTTCACATATAGAAATTAAATTATTTTTCCCACTCGACGTGTATCTAAATAATGAGGTTGGATTATTTGAACACAACCATTGTCCGTTTTCGAATTGTGGCTTTTCGTAAACAATATCAAACCAAAGGTCAAGAACCCCGGCTTTTTTAAGAAGATCATAGCAAAGACTGTTTTTCTGAAAATCTATTCCTTCGAATTTTATATCCAATTCTGAAAATGTTTTTGCGTTCTTATTAAGTGCTTCCTTTTGAACTATCATAACTGCTGCTCTTTCGAATTTTTCGCAGTCCTTTTTTAATTTATAACCTAAAATTTTTGTCATAGCTTTATTTCTTTTTTTTTAAACTCCCGTATTAATGGTACCCTCAAATATTGCACTAACTCTGATTTACTTTATTTTGATAATCCATACATAATTTGGTAATATTGGAATTCTATAATTAATACCCTTTCTTTCTTTAGGAGATAGTGGTTTTTTGCATACTTCACAAATAAACCCCATTGTTATAAACCTGGCAGTTTTGCAAATACAATACTTTGTACCTTTCCCCATAATATTTTATAATAAAGTTAATAACCAAATTAATAATGCAGTACCACAGCCAACTAAAAACCCGATATAAAAACGATCTTTTTTTATTGCTGGTATTTCGCTAATCCTGTCATTTAACGTGCTAGTGATAAGAATATTGTAAGCATTTACACCTTTTAGGCTTTTTATTTCCTGATGGTTTTTGGCGGCTAATTCAGTAAGACCCTCGTTTAAAGATTTTAGTTCCTTATACTTCCTCCCAAGTTTTATGTTCATATCAATCCACCCCTCAACTTCCAAATTTAAAATTTGGTTTTGGGATAAACTTGGTTTTGTGTTTTCCCGTTTTAATTGTTGTATTTTTTCTTTATTTTTCATCTTACCTTACTTTTACATAATCACTAATTACATACTCTCCTTCTTTGAGGATTTGGATAGTATCAGACCCAATAAATTTTATTTCAAATAATGGGTCTTCTTTTGTGGCTTTATTGCTTTGTTTTGATGCAATTGGTCTTTTTGGATGTCCTGTGTTTTTAGATTCTTTTACCACAAGAGCAAACACCAATATTAACTCTACAGAAAGGATGACTATTAATATCTTTTTCATAACCCATTTATATTAACAGTTTCATCCTTTATGATAGTAACTTTACCGGTGCTTACAGTGCTATTATTCTTATAGCTTATACTGTAATCATAAGTAAGATTCTTAATATCAGGAAATATTACATAATATCCGCTGCCAGTATTGACATAAACGTTTGTAGTAAAATGATAAACGTCATAGCCACAAACCAAATCAACGGCTTTTAAATTGGCACTTGACAGGTTCACTTTTAAATCACCATAACCGGCTTCGATTACTGGGGTGATGGGATCGGGTTTTACTTCTTCTTTTTTTTCGCAGGCACTCAATCCTAATAGGAGAATAGCCAAAATTAATGTGATTTGTTTCATATTGTTTGTTTTAAATGATTACATCTATTTTTACTTTAGTTTGAATGAGTTCTTCTTTTTCCCCAGCAAAAACCTGATATACTATGTCGGTGTATATTTCTATTGTTCTTACATCACCATTTACCTCAATAAATTTATCAATAATTTGCTTTATATCCTTTTCCATTTGGGATATTTCGATTTTTAATTGTTCTGCTGTTTTCATATCTTTAGGTTTTAATTACGATGCTAAGATAGTATAAATTTTTATATTAACCTAATGTTTTTGAAAATATTTTTTAACCAATAATTTGAACAACTTTGAAAGGTTTATAGTCTGAATAGCTCGTTAATTACTTAATAAAACTACCTATCGGCTGTTATTTGTTGATAACATTATTGTTTTGAGTTATCTTATCGCCAAGCGTTTTAATCTTTGATAATTTTTCAGCTATTAAATTGATGTTTGGATGCTTCACATTTAACAGTAATTGCATCTCTTTGTGTAACTGTATGTAATCAAGGTTATCTTTATCAAGTATTTTCCCCTGGTCGTCAAGTATTTTCTTTTGTTTATCAAATGCTATAATGATAGTATCAAAAGATTCTCTTAATGTATCAATTGTTTTTCCCATTTTTGCGTGCAATTAATTGTTTTATGATAATAAACATTCCTATAATTGAGGTTACTAATCCCCAGGCAACAAGTATTATAATACCAATTAATTTAAGTGTTTCCATATCTATTTGTTTTTTAATACATCAGCAGCATAAATTCTTACAGTTTCATAACTTAAGCAATACTTATCTGATAACTTTTCATACAAATCCCTCCTGCATTTATATTTACCTGTCAGCCATTCATTATGAAACTCATTCCGCATAGATCGTTTAATAATCTCTGAAACGTTCAAAAGGTTATCGTTTTGCAGTGTTTCAAGAAAATCATTCATTCCCATTGACTTTTTATAATATTCGTCAATAAGAGAATTAATTGCTATGCTGGTAATTTTGTCCATATTCTATTTACTTTTGAGCTTCTTTCGTTTCTGTATTTATTATTTCTACACATACAACAAGAACACGGTTTTCCGTGCGATCTATATGAATAGAATTTACAATTTTCTCCCTCTTTGAGTCCTAATTGTTTTAATCGCTTTTTATACTTAAGCATCTTTTTGATATTTCTTTCCTGCTTATTCATATTTTTTTATATTAAAATGCGATTTGTCCACCGATGAAACAAACGGTACTGTAAGAAAGTTCATTTTTAGTCATTATCAACAAATTTAATTTTATAGTCTTTCTTTCTTAACTTACCTCCACAATTATGACAATAAAATCCATTTGGAAATACCGTTACAAATCTTTCAACATTGCCACAATTGCAATATTTTATCTTTTTAGACTTATTCCAGTCATTCACTACTTCACTTAGTAAATCAAATCCTACCATTATATTAATTTTGTCTTACTGTTTTGTTTGGTTTGTTTATCCTTTTAAATATCTCAGCTAATACATCGGCTCCATCTTTATATTTGGTCTTTCCTGAAGCTGGGTAATTAGTTATATGACTATGAAAATGATAATGTTTTACACCCCAATTTTCAGGCATATAAACATTTTCACTTACCCAGGAGGCGGAAGCAAATATCTTTGCATCTTTATTGTCGTGTTGTGTATATCCTATGCATGTCGTTCTATTACTTTTAAATACGGTTGATAAATATCGTTTTACGTTTTCCTTAAACAACCTCCCCATTGAATTAGATTCGATTTCAGATGTGCTTACATTGTTATTAAAAAGAAACTCAGCCACGTTCTTTTCCATATCCTTTTCTTGGTTATAGAGAATGTCTATAACATATATTTGCTTCATAAACTCAATATAGCTTATAGAGCAAGTGTAACATTCTCCTGAATCGGCCGGATCAGTTATGTTTTTAACAACCCCATTAGGTAGTTTTTCATATGTTTTAAATTTATTATAAAGCAGTCCTTCTTTTGGTTGTGGATTTTGTTGATATAAGCATTCAAAAGCATATGAATCCATTCTTTTTACATCCAATAATTTAATAGATGAATGTTGCTCCTCCCATAACGCTTCCCCTATGTTCCTATTGTCGCCCTCAATTGTAAGGCTCTCTTTTATTGCCTGTATCTTAACTACCTCCCAGGTTTCACTTAATTCTCCCTTTTCGATTAATTTTAATATACGTCCAGCAATATCATCCTCATGCCAACGTGTCATTATTAATAGCTTTTGAGATGCATTATGCAATCTAGTTGATAAAACATTTACATACCAATCCCAAGCATTCTCTCTTATTACTATACTTTCGGCCGCTAATCTATCTTTTATTGGATCGTCAATTATTGCCTTATCCACTGGATGCCCTGTTAATCCCCCTCCTATACCAACAGACATAAAGCTATTACCGTATCCAACTATTTCAAATTCGTGTGCATTTTTTAGGTAGTTTTGAGATGCATCAGAAACAACATTTCTTTCATTTAACCTTGTTCCCGGAAATACTTCTTTATAAAAAGAGCTTTCAATAATCCTTTGTATTTGCCTGTTTGCTTTACTTGCAAGATCGTCATTATAAGAACTGTAAACAATCCTGTCTTTTGGGTTAATGCCAAAATCCCAAGCTACACCTGATTTTATTGTGTCTGATTTACCGTGTTGTGGGGGTATAAATATGGCTAAATTTTTGATATTACCCCTCATAAATGATTCAACTTTATTAATTGTTAAAGCGTGAAACCATTTAACTGAATACGTAGGCCGGGTATTTGTATAGAAGTCTTTAAGATTCCTCCGGGACAACTCCGCCCTTACGTTGTAATTCATCAATAAGTCGCAATTCTTCATCCGACAATTTTGTAATATCAAATTTCTTTATTTCGGTTGTTTTTTGTTCAATATGTTCTTTTAAGCCTAACTCCCTAGCAATTATATTACCATCCAATAAGCCAGCAGCAGCCCCTTCAAACTTCTGTGAAAAAAACATAGACTTCACACGTGTAATGATTTCAGAATACGCTTCTTGTTTTTCATATTCATACCAAGTTTGTATAGACATATTGCAATAAAAACAAAAACCCTGTATTGTGGCGGCTCTTATTTTGTTCATTTTTGCCATATATCCTGTTCCAAATGCCTTCTCTTCAATTAATGGGTTTGAAGTACACCAGGTTAAATAATCAATTGCTTTCGGAAGTATTTCTTCCGGTTTTAGTTTAACTGGTTTTTTCCAATTGTGAGCTAATTTCCAATATTGGTTGCCCTCGGGAGCTGCCATTTTATTTCTTTTTTGTTTTACTTTTTCTTGCCTTGATTTAACTGCCAAATATATTAATTTGATTTTCTGTTATTACATTAAATGCCTTATTGCTTTTGATCTTTTTACCTTTAAACAAATCAAATCCAAATAACCTTAAACAAACAGAATGATTAAACATTAATTTACCTATATATCCATTTCTTCTGCTAAATAAACATTTTTGTTTATTTATAATAGATAGCCAAAAAGAATAATTGTTTTTATCTGTGGTTAAATTTAGGGCTTTTGTATTTATTCTAATGTCTATTTTCACACTTATCCGTTTTTCCAGTTTTTAAAATCTCTATTCCATACCATCCTTAAGCGGTATTTTAAAGGTATTTCTTCGTATCTTTTGTCAAATGTTCTTTTTCTTTCTTTACTTAGCAAGTATTCTCCGAAAGAAATTAAGTCCTTTTTTGTGAATTTTTTAGGCATATCTATTTATTTAAAAGGTTAAAAACAACAAAGCAAGCGTATTTTAGCATCAAATAAGGATTTGCCATAATAAGGAAGTCGATCAATGAATTATTTGTTAATAGCTCGTCTCCACAATGTAATATAAAAAATTCTTTGTAACTCATTTAGTTTCAAATTCGGCATCACCTATGTATATTTTTCTAATAATATTACCTTTATTCCACCCTGTACCGCTTCCTCCAACTGTATCGTATATAATTATCCAATCAGGATTAATATCATAGAATTTATTTACATTGACCGTTTCTGTTAATTTATCATTAACATATATCTCAATGTCTGCTGTATTCCAAAACTGATTTATGTGTTTAATTAATACAACTTTTTTGTTCATATTACCAGCCTCTTATTTCTCTTAATTTCTCAGCAAGGTCAGAATCGCCTTTTATTCCAATGGTTAATCCATCAGTATCACCATCAATTGATGTAATATTTTCTATGCTTATCTCCAAATATACCCTGTTTTTACCTCCATCAACTTCGATTGTTTCATCGTAGCAATGTTCGTTATCTTTGGTTAAAAAAATGGTTCCTTTTGTGCTCATTTTTTTTGATTTAAGTTTCATTTTAAAATACAAATATAATCAATGCTTTAATTGTCTAATAATGTCGTTGCTTCTGCTAAGAATTTAGCCGCTTTTTCGTGTGCTTCATTAAATGTTTTTTCATCTTTCATCATATGTGCCAAAAACATTTGTTCAATAAGATTTGCAGCAGCATCTACATATTCTAATGTGGTTTGCGGATTGTCTAATTCTATACTCATATCTATTTTTAAGTTTTTAATTTACAAATATAATCAATATTTTATGATTATGGTTAATTATTTGAAAATTTATTTTATAATCGTTCTGCATCTTCTCTACACATAACTACCGTGTTATCAAATTTATATATTTTCTTTACCTTTTCCAACCTATAATTAACCATTCTTTTGCTCCATTTTTTCCTTATCCGCTTCTTTCTGCTTTTCGGAAATTTATACTGTTTTAACTCATTGCGAATGCACATATCGTCATTTATTATAACTCTTATTGACCCTGGATATATTGGATTAAACATAATATTAATTTTTAAGTTTTAATTACTTTATTTTATTTTAATAAATTCACAAAATTTTATCCATACATTTTGAAGCATATAAACCTTATATTGGTGTTCTGCTCCCTTCATACCGTTGTATTTCAAATCGTCTTTAATGTCCTTAATTACTTCATTTAAGACTATCTTATTATAAGCTTAGTTTTCCGCTTGCTCCAATTTTCTTAGAGCTGAGATTTTTGCTTCGAGTGAAATCATTTTAGTTTGTTTATTTCTTTTAAAATCAAATTAATATAAACACCTTCTTTTTCTTTTCCATAAATAGATGCCGGATGATTTACTTTGATTATTCTTTTTAACTCAATATTAAAATGTTTTTGAACATCTTTTCCTAATAATATTACAATATCATAGTTTGTTGGTAAATTAGTCCAATACCACTCTTCTATGTATTTTTCATAATCATCCAACGGTAAGTATTCTTGATTAAATAAATTAGTTTTTACCCATATATAATCTTTAGGTAACTTGTTAATTATTTTGTCAACAATCTTACCTGTTTTTGTTTTAGAATCCAGTGGTTTTAGATCAGATTTATTATGTACTCCGACAAATATTATTCTATTTTTCATATCTTTAGACCTTTCTCTTTTGCTAAATTAATAGCCTTTTCTTTGTAATATTTTTCAAGTTGTTTCATCTGAAAACTATCTAATTTCCTTGTCTGATAACGTCCGGCTTGCAATAATAACAGTTCTTGTTCTCCATAAGTTTCAATAATAAACCTCTCATAGTTTGCATCATTGCCTTGTTTAAAGTAGTTGCATTGCTGGCATTGCGCGTGGCAGTTCTTTTCATTAAACCTTGTGGCCATATGCTGACGCTTTATAAAATGCCCGTTATCCATAGACCTCCACGGCTTCCTTGTTTCGCAGGTTACACATTTACATATTCCATCATTGTCAGAATCTCTTAATCTGATGTAAATTGAAAACCATTTATCGGCTCCGTTTGTTTTCATTTTGTTTGAGTTTGTATTGTTTATAAATTACAAGCCAGCTAATAATTCACCACATTCTTTAGGATCATTTAAGGTATCCCAAAGATGTTTTAATTCGGCTTTGGTTTCTTTAAGTTCCTTTTTAAGCTTATTAATATCTTTGCCTTTTGGGTTTTCGTTAAATCCAATGTTATATCCTTCATTAAAAGCCTCCTCTGCAATAATTCTAAAATTAGGATGCAAAGGGTATTTTGTTTCTGAATATTCTTTTGCTTTCATTGTTGTTTGCTTTTAAGTGAGTTTTTAAATTTATTAATTTTTATATCGTTCGTTTTCTCTATTATAAACCCCTCTTATTCCCATATTTATTGCACTTATCATTGAATTTGACAACTTTAGTTTGTAAGCGATATCACTTTGCTTAAAACCCATCTTTAAAAAATATTTAATAATTAAAACATAATAACTATTTATTTTACGTTTACGAGCAGACATTCCTACATTTAATCCATGTCGTATGTTTTCAGAATCGGTATTCCATTCCAAATTTACAGCCCTATTATCCGTTCTTATACTGTTTATGTGATTAACAGTCCTTTTATTTAATTCATTTGGTATGAATGTTTTAGCAACCATTCTATGAACATATACAGATTTTCTGTTTATATTGTTTCTTAAAACAACTATAAAATACCCGTTTTTACACTTACCAGGTTTTAATATTCTATCTATTTTTTTATTATCCCATGATATTATGCTTTTAATTCTTCCAATATTTGAAGCTTGATAATACCCTTCATAATCCGGTATGTCTTTCCATATTTCAATTTCCATAACAAAAACCCATACTAAACACAAAGGCAGTCCGATTGTACAAATATTGTACTTTTGGCAATGTGAATAATATGGGATTTAATTTTTTCATAATCGAACTGCAAGGCAAATATAGTTATAATTTATTTTAAAACCTAATTATTTTTTAATGATTTTAAATATTTTTTTGTTTCTGTTATAGGTTTGCATTTCACAATATCGTAAAACATCCCCCGCCAGTAAATCGCCTCTTTGCTTTTATCCAATAATTTATTTTGCAAATCAACTATTCTTATAGAATCAATTTTAAAGCGATTTAAAGCATCTTTTTTAAATTCCATATCTTTATACAAATAGAACCCAAAAAAGGCAACAGCGATTAAAAAAGCGATACTGTGAGAATAAATAGGATGTTTGTTGTTCTGTTTTTTTTAAATTTAGGATGTCCTTCTTGAATTGGTTTATCGCTCCAAAATTTAAAATCTTCTTTTTGTCCAAAAGTTCTTGTTTTTTCTTCTTGCTTTTTCATAGTTTTTCGATTTCTTGTTTAACTTCAATCCAATCAGATTGGCCATAATCTATATCGGTGGTTCCCGATTCGCCAATTGAAATATTATTAAGTTCGCTTATTATTTCATTTACGCAAATCAAAGCGCATTGCTTAGCTACTTCGGGATAATTCCCATTGTCCCTACAAACAAATGCAAAATCGTTAATAATTTCGATTGCTTTTTCTTTTGCTGTTTTCATAGCTTAAAAATTTATTTGAATTATTATTCTTAATCCTAACCAGCCGAAACCCAATGAGATTTCCCGATATTGCCATTTGTATTTCATATTCAAAATATTTGGCACGCTTACTCTTAACTGTATTTTGGGGATCAAATCTATATCTAAATTTGTCCACCATATTTGTTTTTGAATTTTCATAGCTTTATTTTTAATTAAATTATTCTATCGTGCATAAGTGAATATCATAAACGCCAGATTTTTTGAGTGATTTTATTTTATCCCAAGCCATTTCCGAATTATCGGCATATACTAACATCCATCTATCAGTACCATTTGCCACTTTGTAAGAAAATAAATATGCTTTCATAATTTTGTTGTTTTAATTGTTTATAATAATTTTAATTTTAAATCCTCAATTTTTTGATTTATTTTTTTATTGTGTTCTATAATATCAATTGGGATAATATTAATTTCATCGCAACGTATTGCCTCTGAAACAGCTTGTTTTTTTGTGTAAACCCCTGCATTAAAATAAAATTCAGTATATCCACAATAATTATTACAATAATAAGCACCCCCTTTCATTATAAAACAATGAGTTATTTCTGTATTATTTAGAATAATATCAAATTCTTTTTCCTTTTCACGCTTTCTTAATATGTCTTCTATTTCATTAATCCTCAATTCTTTTTCCTCAAAAATAAACTTATCACCACGCTTGCAACGGATAACTGGTATGTTTAAGAAAGTTATTTCTTCACCGTATTTTAAAGAATAATCGCTCGCCTCTTTTAATAGTTGTGATTTTGCCTTGCCTAATGTTTCGGCATAAACTGGATCAATATTTCCGCGATAATAATCGCCTTCCATAATTCTATTCCAATTTATACCCCACGCTTTTTTTGATAATTTATAAGTATTTTTCATGGTTTTTAATTGTTTATAATATGATTTATTTAGTCTCCTGGATATCTGTATGTTCTTATCTATATAAAAAATAACCCCTACCGGAAAGCAATCCTGTATTTTCATCAAAAGTCGGCTCTGTGCATATTTTTCCAGCTTGTTTTATTAGTTTTTGTAATTTATAATTTGTCCATCCAAATTTTTTCAATATCCCCCGTTTAGATGGTAAAACATCTGACTTATTCCAAGCATATATGTATAGGCAAAGTTTATTTATATCATCCAATCCATTGTAATCAATTTCACCATATTCTACAATACTGTCCTGAAATTGTCCATTATTCCAGCTTTGACAAAATGGGAGTTTTATAATTCGTTTATTAAAATCTATGTTTTCCATAATTAACTTATTAAATTATAATATATCTGATAAATCCATTTCCAAGTCTATTGACGATGAAATATAATCTTCTATTATCAACGTCTTTGCTATGTTTTTAATTGTTTCTTTTTCATCAATCAAAGTCTTTTCCCAGTTTTTTAACTGGTTGTTTATCCTTAACAGGTTTTCGCGGTCTGATAATTCGAGCCTTTCAGCTTCAAGTTTCTGCTTATACCTTCTTTCGGCCTTCTGCATCTCTTTCTTTTTGCGATCATTAGGAATAGTTATAATATTGCTTTCTGTCAGGTAGTCGTAAATACAAGACATTGTTTCATAATACCCGGCCTCTTTGGTTCTAAATACAGGGTTTTCTTTAAACTCTTTGTAAATACGAATAAATGAAGCTCTCCCGGCTTGTAAGTTCTTTTGTCTGATCTCTTCTGATGTTTCCATTGTTTCTGAATTTAGTAATCTATTATTTTTATATATTGCATCCTGTCTATATGGCTTGTATGCTTTCATTAATTCACTTAAATAAACTATAGAAAACATACGATCATAAAGATTAAAATTAAAGTTTATTTGTCCTTTTATTGCTAATTTTAAAGCTGCGGTAAAATCCAAATCTGAAAACTCATCAAAGCAGAGTTTAAAGTTATTAACCAAAATCATAAACTCATCATCAACCGGAATGTTTTTAGGTGAAATTCCAACTAATGCCATTAATGACTGAAGTAAAATAACTATTTCGCGGTCGGTTAATTCGTTTATTTTCCTTCCATTTTTCGCTTCGCAACAAATAACCTCAAAGCTATTTAAAGTTTTCGCCAAGTGATTTGATAATTTCAAAACTTGATTTTCCTTTTCTGTCATTTGATATATTATTTTGATTGTTTGTTTTTATTTTAGATGCCTGCAAATACCCTTCAAATTTATTTCCAAACAATGTTTCAGGTCTTAAAAACTTTTCAAATTCAGTATTTTTCCATTCTTTAGCTTTATAATCAATAACCAAAACAAAGTCATCATAAGTAAAGTTTTCATTTAAACGAGCATTTATACAATCGACTGTTTTTTTTGAATTTTCTTTAAAAGTTGTACCTATTTTTTTATTTAGATATTCTATTATATTTTTAATTATATCTTTATTTATAATTAGGTTTTCATTAGGTTTTGCATTAGGTTTACCTATAGGTTTACCTAATGGTTTTTTTGGCCTTCCTCCTAAATTTCCATTTTCCCTTCTGCTATCAACAAATACCTTTCTTTTTTCTATCTCAATATCCAATCGTTCATTAAAATAAAGTCCATTTTCATCAATCTTAAACTTACTTTTTAGTATATCCGAAAAATTACCTACCAATAACCTAATGGTTTCTTCTGTTAAATGTCCATTTTGATGTTGATAACAAAGCAATGTTATATATTTACCCCTATCTTCAAAAGGCATAATTAAACAACCAAGTAGGAAGCTTTCAGAATAAAATAAAAATGCTGGGTCCTTACTCATATCATTTGCCTTTAATAACCCTATCGTACATTACAATACTACCAGCTACAGATACATTTAAACAATAATTTCCAGGGAGTTGTATTATTTGATGGCATTTATTTAGTGCTTCGCTTGTAAGTCCATTATCTTCTGCGCCAAGTAAGTAAATACATCTTTCAGGATGTAAAAATTTATCAATAGAAATACTCCTTTCATCTAATTCAATACCTATTAATCTACAATCATAAGGCAATGATTTATAGAAGTCATCAAAAGAAGCATAATTATATAATGGTATATGTCGCCAACTTTCCATTGTATCGCTTGCCTGTCGTTTATATCTATTTCCAATAGTGAAAATAAAACTTGCTCCCATTATTGATGCCGACCTCCAAAGAGTGCCAATGTTTAAAATGTTTTTAGTGTTTTGGATACCAATACCAAAAAATCCACGTTTTTTTTCTTCAGTGTATTTCATATATAAAAATTTAAACCCCAAATTCAGGAACCAGTAAGCAACGATCAAGAAGTCCTGGTTTCCCAAAAATGGGGCTGTGATTTATAATTATGTAAAGAATGTCTGTTTTCATTTGATCGTTGCTAAATTGAATTACAAATATACAAAAATTAATCGTTAAAACAAATTTATTTTTAAAAAAGTTAATTAAATAACATCAAATAATTTAGGCGCAATCATTTCCGATTCTGCTTTTCTTAAATAAAATAAGCCATCCTTATAACTCTCGTGATTCAATTCAGTACAAATACCATACCTACCTAATTTAATGGCTCTGAATGGTACCGTGCCAAGTCCTCCAAATGGGTCAAATACAACTTCTCCTTTATTTGAAAATCTATTAATTAACCTGTCTACTATATCAAATTGCAATGGACAAATGTGCATATTCAATTTTTTTTGTGATTGTGCTGAATTTAATGTTAACATTCTATTAACATCATCCCAAACAAACATTGAGCGAGATGGAATATTTAAGGTTTGAAAGGTAGCTGGCAATTTAGACATCTCATCCATTTCATTAGCCTGATTTACGTGCTTGTCATAATCATAAACATTATTTTTCATATATTCAGTATAATATTTATTAATTTTGTCTATTTCTAATTGAGATATTTCTTCTCTTGTTAAGAATCTATCCCCTGAGCTATTCCACTTGCTACGTGCATCTATTTGCCATTTTCCACGTGTGTAATCCTTTTTGTTCTTTACTACTGGATTATCAGCATAAGCCTTTGATGTGTCAGTAGGTAATTTTCTAAATAATAAAATATATTCAGGGCAACCTACGCCCATTTTAGAGCCATCCTTGCATTGTTCCGTCCATCCCAATCTATATGTTTGGTTATTTTCTCTTACAACATCTGTTTCTATTGTAATCCTTCCGCAATATCGAAATCCATGTTTTAAAAAGTGCATTACGGTTAAATCGCTAAATGGGTCTAAAGTAGGCATCCCATCACCTGTTGCATTACCAAATAGTATTCTATCTTTAACGTGAATTGCAGCTATGCGACCAGGCTCAAGTATTCTCAATAATTGAGGAGTTAAAAAATCCATCTGCCTAAAGAAATGGTCATTATTATCAGTATGCCCAAAATCATTATAGGTTGGGGTGTACTCATAATGGTTACTAAATGGGATTGATGTAACTATCAAATCAATACTATTTTCTTTCATTTCTTCAGTTTCTACCACACAATCATTAAGTATGGATGTATACAATTTCCCTTTTTCTTCCTTTCTTTCTATTCCTAATGTTCTCATAAGTTTTTGTTTTGAATTAATAATATTTAAACCGTTTTCTTTAATTAAATCAGTCATTTGAGCTACCAGCTTATTATGATTATCCCATTTTTCTTGCAATACTTTTAATATTTCTGATTCACTTTCAGAATAAATGATATGAATATCACATATTTTATTCTGCTGAAACCTATATATACGATGTATAGCTTGAATAAAATCATTGAATTTATATCCTATGCCTAAAAATATTGATTTATCACAGAAATATTGAAAATTACAACCTTGCCCGCTTATTTCTGGCTTTGTTGCCAAATACTTAAATTTACCTTCCGAAAAGTCTATAATTCTTTGCTCCCTCAAATCTAAATCTTGAGTTCCATAAACCTCTAATGCTTCTGGTAATGCTTTTTTTATTGCGTGCCTTTCTGCTTCTAAGTCGTGCCATATAATGCAATGTCTATCTGGCTCACAATTTATTAAATCAACCATTTTGGCTACTCTATAATCAAGACTATCTCTTTTTTCTTTGCAGGCATCTTTTAAACCTAATGCAGCATTTCTAAACATTTTAACTTGTCCATCATCATCAACTCCAGCGCTGTCGTGATCTACGTTAAGCATATGATAATGTATTTTTAATTCTGGCAAATCATAACCATCATCAGAATAACCCAAATCACTTGGTTTTGTGCAAAACATAGCCCAACTGCTTAACCATAAGTAAAACTCTATTTCTTTGTGCGGGTGAAGTGTCAATTTATTAGCTTTGGTTGAATCTCTTTTAAAAAAACGAGTTAAAGCCTGACCTGTGTCCATTATTTCTAAATAACCCCCGTAATGAATAAGCTCTTTAAACTTATTTGGTGAAGGTGTAGCGGTGCATACATATTTAAATTTAACACCCTTAAATTTGCTTAAAAAAGTTTGATATGTTTGACTTCCATAGCTTCGCAATACCGAGGCTTCGTCTAATGTAATTACAGTAAAATAAAGTGGGTTTATGTTTCCATCTCTAACCCTTTCATAATTGGTAATTAAAATGCTATTTTCGTTTGATTCACACTCTTCTTGCGTTTTAACGTAAGAGATCTCTATGTTATAGAACTTTTTTGCATCCTTTTTAAACTCCTGTTTAACGCCAAGTGGGCAAACTATTAAAGCTTTGCCTCCTTTATGTTTTATTAATAATCTGCAAATCTCAAGTTGTTGTAATGTTTTACCAAGTCCAAACGATTCAAACAAAGCACGTCTACCGCCTCGCAATGCCCAAATAACAATATCCCTTTGATGTGGCAATAATTCAGGTATCAATTCATTTTCATTTACATATATACCTTCATTTGTCGGTAAATTTATTTTTTGTTTTAAAAATTCTATATATTCCATAATAAATAAACCCTTAAAAGGGAATCTTCGCACACGGTCAAGAGACGAAAATTACACCTAATAAGGGCTGTTAAATTGTTAATATCTTTCATTTGACCGTGATTTGATCACAAATTTAAACTAATTTTTTATTAAAACAAACTTATTTTGATTTATTTATAAAATATTTTTTAAAACGTTTTGTTTGTCCGTTGTCTTTAGTGTACCTTACCCACTCATCCTTAATGTTACAACCCTCTTTCCTGAGTAATTGTATCATTTTAGTAAGGTACATTATTCCGTATAATCTTAGAGCCTGCAAACAAGTTATTTCATAGCCTTTTGCGAGGTGAATTAATACTAATTCTTTTTGGGTGTAAAGCGAATTTTTCATTTTAATAATCGTTTTAGATTAGATTTATTATTTATAAAATTTATCTTTTTCTTCTGCTAATTCCCATTCGCTTTGCATTATCCAATACCCACAATCGCATTCGTGTACATAAGACCAGAAGGGAAACGTATGTTTAACTTCTGCAATACATTTTTTGCCACAATTAGGGCAAATGATTATTTCCATATGGGTTTCTGCTTTCATAATTTTTCGATTAATTTTTCAAGTTGTTTTATTTTTTCAGCGTAATTGTAATCCGTATCAATAAAGTTTAACACGGCTTTTTTAGCTATTGTAACGTTACTATGACTACAGCCTACAATTTCACCTATTTTCTCAGTGGTTATATTTGCTACAGTCATAAGGAAATAACAAATAATCTGCTTTGGTTCGGTGTGTACCCTTTTACGTCCCCCCGTCCTTATTAGTTCTATGGTTGTGTGGTGGCGTTTACAGACTATTTCTATTATCTTATCGGATAAAGTCTTTTGCTTTGCCTTCATTTTTAGAAAATCGGTTGCCATTTCAGGACCAACTTCAAAGCCATTTTTATTCAGGTATTCAATAAATTCAATTATATTTTTCATATTAGAATTTTTTACAATGTGATTTATTTTTGTTTTTAAAATAGTTGCTTATAGCTTGGTTTACTTGCTTATTTATTGATAACCCGGTTTCTTTCTTGTTATTCCTTAATTTTTCAATTAATTCAAACTTCAAATTAATGGTTATTTTATTGGTGTTCATTTTGTTATATTTATTTTTTGCAAGCGTTTTCACTGCTATAAACGAGTTACCCGCAATAATACAACGGGTCTTCATTCTCACAATTATCTTCACAATCTTCAACGAAGCAATACAACCCGCTTCCACCACACTCAAAAGGTGTTTCATACCAATCTATTTCAATTCCTTCGCCTTCAAAAGTTACATGAACATTGTGTAAATCTTTACAATTTCTAATAACACCTTTTTTACCTTTGCTATCCTGCACACACATACCTTTAAATAAATTACTGCGGGTAACACGGTGTATATTCAATTGCTTAGTTTCATTTTCTAAATTATCTTTCTGCATATATTTTAAGTTTTGTATTTCAAATTAAGTTTTGTGGTGTAAATCGCAACTGAAATATACACGCAGCCGTTACCGCCAATTAAAGCACGATTGAAACATCTGCACTAAAATCAACACATGAAAAATTAACTATTGGATGAATGTAAACCTTCGTTACCTCTGTAATATGTGTTAGATTTACTCCAAGTTTTTTAAGCTCATCAACATTTCTTTTTCTTATATCCTGAATACTACTATCGTCAAATTGACATTCGTTTTTATGATATGCCATTTCTCCACTTATTATTTCATCTATCGTAAGTATATCCCCAATCATCAACCTATTTCTAAATGATAAGCTAAAACACATTACTTGTTTCCCTTCTTTTATGAGGTTTACATGAACACTAAATTTGTTTTCCATTTTGATTAAAAATTAACTGGCGGTAACAAAGGCTAACAAACATAGCCATTAAAGTTCCTACCTATTTTGAAACGTGATTACATGGCTACGTTTCTTAGCCTCAGCCGTTAAAATGGTAATTGATCATTATCATTAGGCTCGTCATAATCCTTATTATTTACTGGTGGCGGCTCTTCTTGCTTTTTGTACTCAGGTTTTATCTTACCAGAAAAATATTTTTTGCCTGCCTTGCTTTCTTGCACCCACAATGAAACGTCTTTTATTTCACCGTTATGCCCCATTTAAGAGCGACCCGAAAATGTGTGCAATTGTATCAACATTCCAACCATTGCCTAATACTTTTGCAGCTTTGGTATTATTAATATTTCCAACATATCCATTTGGTACTGTTTGCAATTTCTCCATTTCGTTTGTTGTCATTACTCTATATGGGTAGTTGTTTTGTCCTACATCTTTATATCTTCCTTTTGGTAATGGAGAAAGTAAGTTATTCAAATTCACGGTTACCAAACACATACTTTTACCTATTCCGTTTACTTCAAGGCAAAGCGATTTTCTGTGTCCTTCATTAGCTATTGGTCGTGTTCTTTTTGCTGCCGAATGTATATAATCATCTTCTACAATATCTTCGAGCATAATTCCTTTGTCTGTATAAGGCATTATTTCAAAATTGCACCAATAGTATCTTACTCTATTCTGTGCCGAAAAATATCTCGAATTTATTTCCACATAATTTACACCTAAATACTCGGTAATAACATTACACCATTCATCTTTCATTTTTACATTTTCCAACATAAATTTTACATTCGGGTTAAATGTTTTAATGTGGTTAAGTATATCAGAAAAAACAAAAAACAATTTGCTTCGTGGGTCTTCAAAGTTTAACCCTTTCCCACTTGATGAAAATCCTTGGCAAGGTGAACCCC
>Ga0172381_10000938_pt1 | contig 36144 bp, 22 predicted proteins | sample Leawel6488metaG_FD_119754 | JGI IMG/M metagenome (GOLD analysis project Ga0172381, IMG submission 119754) | Leachate microbial communities from a municipal landfill in Southern Ontario, Canada - Leachate well 64-88 metaG | ecosystem: Engineered > Solid waste > Landfill > Unclassified | place... | reverse complement strand
TCATTAACTCTTAGTGGCACACTAACCAATAATGACGTTCATGTTTTAGCTCATGACTCTGCCGCCGCTGATATTTTGGCAGTCACCGATACAACTAATCAGACGGTCATTAACTTCAATGGTGATGATTCGGTCGCCTTGTTTAATGGAACAACTTTGATCGATTTATTCGGCGATATCACAACCGGAACCGATCCAGGTACTTCGTGGACAGTGACCGATTATAATAGTGTTTCTGTAAGCACTCACGACAAGACATTTATTCGTCATTCATCAATTGCTTCGCCAAGCGCCACTTCTCCCTTCTTGGCCAATCAATGGGTTGCTTATGCAGTTGGAACACATTCATACTTGGGTTCGCATACTTTTTCTGGTGGACAAAGTTCTGGTGATGTTACCAGCGAGGAACAAGCAGAAGCTTGGGCCCAATATTTCTTGAATCTTACTGGTCCGACTTGCACGGCGATGTCAGGTGATTTCTCGTCTTATTGGACGACGCTTGCCAATGAATATGGCTTTATGGCGAGTGACTCCAAAGATGTTTTTGTCGATAATGTATCAAATAATGTGATAATTGCAAATGCACAAGCAAGATATATTTTCATTGTTCAAAAGTATGGGATTAATAATTTCGTTATCGACGGAAGTGGAGGCGGAATCGTTTCTTCTGACCTGGTAAACCAAGATAGGCAAGCAAATACTCCCATCGCCATTATCGTTATCTTCACGATTGTCTTAATCACAATGATTGGCGCGATTCTCGTCCTTAAACGAAAGAATTATAAAACCTTCGAATAATTAATTATCGTTATTTGTTTTTCTTAGTCTTTTTATGTATAATGACGGGACTAATTTTAATTAGAATAGAAATGAATATTACACGCAAGAAAAGAAAAATCACCACAGCGATACTCGTCACATTAGCAATCGCTACCGCTTTTGTCGTGACGATAACTTCGGTTACAAATAATTATCTAACTGTTGAGACTTCAGCCTGGTCAGGGCCGCAAGTAAGCACGGAAGGTTCATATTACGAAGGCGCACGAGGACTAAAAGGTTCGGCTCTAAAAGCTAAATTAAAAACCATTATTGGCACGAATGTTTCCACGAACTATGATTGGTATCGCTATGAAGCGGCCGACGAAGCCGAAGGCCAAAGCACTAAAGTACTGCAAATCTACACAAGAACGACAATTGCAAAAACGGCACACGTCTCTGGCTCGCTTGGTTGGAACCGTGAACATAGTTATCCGCAAGGCAAAATTGGAAGCCCAGCTACTAGTGATAACCACCACATTTTTGCCTCCGATAACAAAGTTAATAATATAAGAGGAAACAAGTTATTCGGTGTGGTCACTACCAAAAACTCATCGACCGATGTCCAAGATAGTTTAGGTAACACGATTGATGCCTACACAACTTCGACTTATTTTGAACCGGGAGCCTCCGCGAAGGGCGAGGTTGCCCGCGCAACTTTATATCTAAATACCCTTTATGGATATTCAATCACCGGAAATTTCCAATCCCAAGATTTATGTCTTGACTGGGCCAAGGATTATCCAGTGACTAATCGAGAAATCTATCGCAATAATATCGTCTATACGTTGCAAAAGAATCGAAATCCTTTTATTGATCATCCTGAATTTATCGACATGGTCTATGATCCTTCTTACTCTGGAGAAGGAGCCTTAGAAGATGACGAAGTAACAACTCCTACGCCTGAGGAAGAAGTTGATACATGGGCACTTGATTTTTTAAATCAGACAAGTACAGGTTGCCAAAACAAAAGCGCGAGCCAATTACAAGACGTATGGAATGATGTTGCTGCTAGTCATAATTCTTTAAGTGATGAGGCGAAAATGCTCATTGGCAATGTCACTGCAAATGCCACCGGTTCTAACATTGAGAATGCTTTAGCAAGATATCATAATATTATTGCGAACTATCAATTACAAGCATTTATAACCGGCGTCCAATCTTCTTCAAACATCATATCGGAAATAGCGATCCGGGATAATAATTACGTCTTTGTTTTCGCGATTGGTTTTATTTTACTCTTCGCAACAGGATTAATCTTTGCGATGGTATTTGTTTTTAAGAAACGATAACTTAAAAAAGAAAGAGAACTGACTTTGCTCTTTTTTAGATGCTCTTTTATAACTTAGTAGCCATTATTTTTTCAATATCCGCGACTTCTTTTAAGATGTCTTTCGACAAGTTTTCACAACCCGTCTCGGTAATCAGGACATCATCTTCAATGCGGATACCGATTTTCAATTGTTTAAAGTATAATCCTGGTTCTACCGTAATAACCATTCCCGGTTCAAGTGGCCGTGACTGATTCGATACATCGTGAACATCGAGGCCTAAATGGTGTGAAACACCATGATAATAAACCGTGGAAATATCATCTTTATGTTTGATGAAACCTTTTATGACGCATTCCGCCGCTAAATAATCAATTGCAAATTTCTGTAATTCGCTTAAGGTCAAGCCCGGACGGGCAAAATTAATGACAGCCTTATTACAACCCAAAACAATTTCATAAAGAATTTTTTGTTTGGGTAAAAACTTGCCATTGATTGGAAAGGTTCGCGTAATATCGGCGCTATAATAATGTCTTCTGGCCCCTAAGTCTAAAAGCACTAAATCACCATTATTGAGTCGCGCTTTCGGATTGGGGTAATGTAGGATAACGGCGTTTTCTCCACTGGCCACGATTGTATCAAAGGCTATCGTCGCATCATTATCCTCACGAATGGCGTATTCAAAGGTGTTGCGGACGTTATATTCATATAAGCCAGGGTGTAAGTTCAAAAGAATGTTTTTGATGCCTAAATCAGTCGTTTTGATAGCTTCTCGAATTAGATTAATTTCGGCAGGAGACTTTATCGCTCGTAATGATGCAAGAACTGGATGAATGTCTTCGATTTTGATTTCACTATGCTTTTGTATTATCTCATCACGTAAGTCGCACGTGGAAAAAGAATCTTTGATTTTTAGTTCAGCTTCCAAATCTAAATAAAGAAGTCCGAGATGACCAAGATTTCCATCATCGCTTAAAGCTGAGTCTAACTTGGCTTCCAATGAATTAGTAAATAAAATATTACTTACACCACATATTTCGCGGGCTTGTTCAATCGTTAAGCGGACACCGGTCCACTTTTCTTTTCGCTCATCGTATTCATCGATGAACAAATATACTTTTCTTTCTCCGCAAGACTTGACGAGCATGACGACAGAATTTTCTTGATCGATTCCGGTCAAATAATAAAAATTTCGATTAACGGTAAACGAAAAATGGTCATTCGACATCTTTCGTCCGACTCCGGCATAAATAACGAGAAAAGAATCGTCTTCCATTAATTCAAATAGGCGGTCGCGTCTTTGTTCGTATTCACTGGCTAAGATCATGTTGAAGTCTCCTTAATATATCGTTTCTCAGGTTCAAGAAACGTAATTTGTTCTCTTCCCTTTAAAATTTGCTCTAAAATATCGACAGCGTTTTCTCGACTTAAAAGCTTAATCATAATGGTATCGCTAAAGACGGCGTTTTCCAAGATGTATGAATGCTTTTTTGCTTCGTTAAGAAAATAATCATAATCGCTATAAGCTAATTCAAGTTGATAAGCATTAAGATAAACAATTTCATGTTTTTCAGTCGCGTTAAGCGTCGCATTGGCGACACTTACATACGTTCTAAGCAGTCTTGACGCACCCAAAAGAGTGCCCCCGAAATAGCGGACGACAATAATTAACGTTTCATCAAACTCACCACGTTTTAATAATTCCAAAAGTGGCCTTCCTGCCGTTTTTGATGGTTCACCATCATCAAAACCTTTTTCGTCTTGACCGATAACATAAGCATAGCAATAGTGCTTTGCTTTGGGGAATTGTTTTCTAATTTCCTTAAGACATGCCTCGACTTCTTCGCTGCTTTGAACGTGAAAAGTCACGCCGATAAAGCGCGACTTATCTATGATAAGAGTTGATTGAGAAGAAGTAAGAATTGTCTGCATGTCTAATAGCCGCGATCAGCGATTAACAAGGCAGCGATATTTTGCCAATCAGTAAGTGTTGTTGGATTGGGATTAACGGCGAGACCACGTCCGCCGGCAAGGATATTACCGCTTAAGCATGGATAGATGTCTGCTAGATAGAAAATCATGGCGATATCAGAACCATACATGCTTTCAAAAGCCGCGGTAATTTCCGCTTCCGTCATTTCTGAATTAGGAACGAGAAGATCATTAAGTGAATAATAAAGGGCGTTGATTGCACCACTAAAACCTAATTTTTCGGCATCATCGAGATTTACATAAACACCTGAATATAAATCCACTGGAGTATAAACAATCGCTTCCCCATCTAAATAAGCATACTTATTGTTTAAAATGTCATTGATTTGACCAGCAACAATTTCGCTGATTAGCAGCGAGTGCCCATATCCACCCGGCAGCAGGAAGTTCGAATCAACGACGCCGCGGCTGCTAGAGCCAACGGCAAGATCAATAAAATTAACTACACCGCTACCATCATCATAATTGGCAATGTTGTATAAATAATAATCTTGGGCCGAAACAAAAGCGGTTTTGGCGGTCGGCATATTAATCGAACCTTCCATGAAAGACATGGCGAATAAGCCGTAATCAATCGCGTCACCTTCTTTAAGGGCATCAAATTTTCCACCATCATCATCATTAATGATGTCATCGAGTTTGCTCAGTTTATCGTCCATCAACGCGCCACGCACATTGTGAGCCAAATCAGTATCTAAATTAACCGGTACACCGCCGACATTTAGATCCATTTTAAATGATAAAATGTTGTATAAGAAAATTGACTCGCCTTTGTAATCAGGTGTGATTGGATCTTGATACAAATCACTATCGACAATAAACGCCAAAATCGGTCCTGTCGAGTTTCCGTCATTGACGAACCCGACAACGCCTTCCGGCTGACTAAAGTCATAATAAGTACTCGATGAATCAACAAAGAATTCATCCATTAAATTGATGAGAATTGGAATATTAGTATCGCGATAACTAACTTGATTTTGCATGTAATTTCCTGATTCAGTCGCCTGATTGACAATAATGTCATCAATCGTAAAATTAGTTACTGCTTCAATGCGAAAATATTGATATGGAACACAGCTCAGGTCAATTGTATAAACATTGCTTTCAGCGGCATCAAGAAGATAGAAATTTGTCGTCGGATTAACCGCGTTTCCATAAAAAACCTGGAAATCGTCAATTGCGGCACTTGTTTCGATTTGAAGCGAACAAATATTATTAATCGGATCAGTGTTATAAAGCGAACCACCGGCCAGGAAATCAATTTGTGAACCGACAACAGTTGTGTTATTACCAGTTAAGTTAATGTTTCCGCTCGTGCCATCTAATGTTAATAAAGTGGCGTTCAAATTGTATACATCAGTGTTATACGTTGAGAAACGATTGAAATTGATATTTTCATTATAAAGAGCGTCCTTAATCATATAAGGAACAGCGTCCTTAACATTATCAAGAGCATTAATGCTCTGAAGAATCATTGATAAATCGCTAGGGGTTAGTGTATCAACACTTAAACCCGAGAAATCACCAGACGCCATTCCTAAACCATTAAAAGCCGTGATTAAATCACCGATAGCGTCAATTTCCGTAACCCAGTTACCATTATGAAGTGAATCGCCATGAAGGGGATTGACGAAGTTTGGGAAATCAAGAATGCTGTCAGTAATCTTTTGAATAATACCTTCAGATATTGATGTGACCGAAGCATCAAAATCAAATACTCGATTGTAAGAAAGTTCAGCTAGATAAGTATCGGTATAAATCTTGCGCATAATTTGCTCAAAAACGGTAATCTCACTTAGCATATAACTTCCGGCTAAGTAGAACGTTTCCGTCTCTTGGAGTGCCACTAACGTATCTTTAAATAGTGTTAATTCACTTGCGATAAGGTTCAAATCAATATCGCCAGTGGCAACTAAAGAACTAAAGTCTTGAATCAAAATAAACAAATCGCTGAGTTCGCTGATTTCCCCGGTTGGGAAGCGATTGGTGAACGTCGTTCCATTATAATGGAAGAATGGATTAGCGGCTCCAAGTTCGATATCGTCAATGTCAAAGGCCGCTTCATCATTAATGATGCGCGAAATCATATTTGGAACACAGTCATATAATAGTTCTGAGTCGTTTAATGCATTAAGAATGTTTTCAAAATCAACCTCATCGAGCAATTCGTATTCAACATCAATGCCTTCGGCGTCATAAGGATCACCACCGCTGGCGTCAAGATTAACCATGACATCGACTAAATCCATCATCTCACCAACATATCCTTTTTGAGCTGATTCCGTCTTCACCACATCAAAAACCAATTCCATATTAGTATTGACGGTTGGAGTCGGGAAATTAGTATTCAGTAAGTAAGTTGTTTTGCTTGGTCCATCCGTGTAATAACCATGACTTACTCCGTCGATATCTTTAGGATTTTCAGGACGGAAAATAGCCTCCTCAATAACGGGTCCACGCATGAAGAAACGCGTAAATTGTTTAAATACTGTTTCATCTGCCGGCAAAGAATCATCGTCTAAGGAGTTAAAAACTACAGATGAAACAAGACCATCTAAAGCCACACGAAGATCATCAATTTCTTCATCGGCGGCATCGCGTAAATTTATATCGTATGTATATTCGCCGGTGCCTGAATCTTGAGTACCCATGTTTTCAATTACCCGGTACATTTGCACTGTCACATCGATTTCGTCTTGACGTTGAGTCTTGCTCATATCAACGAGCGCGACATTATTCATCGTCGAAAGATCGATTTCATCAGATTGAAACGCCGTAGCAATTTGATTGTAGCCGTTATAAATAATCATTCGCATCGTAGTCGTATTATTTAAAGCCGTTAGAATATTATGAACATTATCGGCCGTCACTTTGCCGGTCGTCAGCAAGCCGAGATAATCGACGGGATCGCCCGTATCAATGGGATTGCCAAGACTATCGACATTAGAATTTTGCAAGGCTTCTAACGCTTCACCAAATAAGACAATTTCAAATTGCCAATCTGGTCTTGTTTCTAATGAATCAAAATCTTCCTTAACCTCATTTGTTGTTGTCGCATTCGGATCATAGAAGTATTCGGTATTGCTTCCTAACGAGGTCATTAACTGATCATAGAAGAAGTCGCCGAACAAATAGCCGCTCGGTCCGTCAAACATTTGTGAATCCGCTAAAGCGCTGAGTAGTTCAACGACATTATCGGGATCGCTACCGATAAAATCGATATCGGCAAAATCAATGTCGCCAAAGTCATCAATCGCCAAACAAAGTCTTTCAAACGCTTCGCCTTCAAGCGACCAGTCGCTGACATTATTAAATGAAACATCACCCGGATCATCGCTTAGTTGGTCGAGAACAAACATATCGAGAACATCGCCGAATGTTGCCGAGAATACCGCGCTTTGTTCAACAGCGTCAAATACTTCGCTGACCGCAGCGCCGAGTTCACCATAATCGATATTATCACCAGCCTCGACATCAATGATATCAAGTAAACCAGTCCGACCAATAGACGAGATAAAGTTAGTCATAAATCCGGTCTCGCCATCATAGATGGCATCACCGAAATGGTCACGGCGGAAATCACCATTTAATGTTCTTGAGTTCGTCCATTGTGCGACATTGTAAACGTCCTTTTTATTTGTGAATCCGCGACCTTCTAGTAGACTTTCGAAAACGAAATCAAGCATGGCGAAGAAATTCGAATCGTTGCCATAAACCATCTCGCCTTTAGAGTGAAGCAACACGCCAAAGGTGTTATATATGTCTTCTTGATATTTTTCATTAATTATATTGGAGGAGTAAAGCGTATCTAGCATCTTAGCCAAAGGTTCGTCGTTTTCAGATAATTCCAGCATTAATGCTCCAAAACTAGTCGCAGGTACCTCACCGCCTTCATCTTGGTAAGGCTCCATGATGCCCATCAGTTCTTGAACACTATCAAAGGCATCAATCAACATAGAAAACTCGCGACCTAAACGAGGGGTTTGCCAGTTAAGCCTAGTGGCATCAATACCAACAGCGTCAAACATCCCCGCCATATCTTCACCAGCAAATGTATTTTCTAATAAGCTCGGAAAGATAAGCGATAGAAGCCTTGAATTATCGATTTTTGGCAAGGCGATTTTAAGACCATCGACGAGTTCGGGATCAATGCTTTCCAAACTCCCATCGTCTTTAAAGACAATGCCTGGCATATTTTCAAAATCGAGAACCAAAGCTCTAGTTGCATCGTTTTCGCCTAAAGCGACCATCAAATCTAAAACGGCACCATATTCTTTTTTATAATTAAGCAATTTGACGCCAGTATTCAAATCATCAATCAGTCCATCGAAATCGGCACTAGTTAAGTCAAAATCAACAAGTAATGATTCAACGAGATATGTAATAGCGCCTGAAAGTGAATACTGTAGTAGTTGTGAATCAAACAAAGCGTAATGGCGGTTGTAGAGACGATTACCGTCATCATCAAAAACTTTGGTAATACCATTAGCATCCACGCCGATTGGATTTCCGTTGGCGTCAGAGCGACCGACGAGTATTTCTTTAATCGCTCCCGCATTACGAAGAAGGGGTTCAAGCGGATTACTTTCGCTTTCTTCAGGTTCTTCATCTAACAACAAATTATTAATGTCTTGTTCGGACTTATAAGGAGCACCCAACGAAGCATTTTGCAAAGCCAATTTGACAGCCGGTTCCGGTTCTGATTCCGGTTCGCCTCCCTCATCTCCGCCCATATTCATTAATGAGTCAAGAAGCGTGTCATCTAAAGCGTTTAGCCTAAATAAGGCATCATAGACAATACTCAATTCCGAACCCCATCTAATCGCAGTAAAATCTTCCCACTCAGTTGGTAAGAAAGATGAAAATTCAGCGATTTGTTCGTTATTTTTCGACATCGTGTAGGCAACGGCGGGAATAGCTCTACTCAGTAGTTTACTATCATCAATCGCTTTGAAAATACCCATCATTCCCGAATAAGTATCGAGTTCAAAAATATTTTTTAAAGCATCGGCATCTAGAACGGCATTACCTTCTTCATCAAATAAATCATCAAAAAGACCAGTCGATTGAACGGCTTTATACATCTTTCCGATATTGTTAATCTCGTCTTTCCAGTCAATATCGCTAATATCGATTAAATCTTCGCCAACATATTGTTTGACAACATCGAGATTAAGGGCTAGTTCGACTGCCACCGGAATAAGCATTAACACAAGACCGGAATTACCAATTGAGGACAAAAGCGAGACAACCATTTCGTCGTTGGCCAATATTGTCTGTCCAATCGAACTCATTCCATCTTCGCTAAAAATACCGGCCGAAGTTAATGTTTTACCAATTCCAACCAGATTATAAATTTCATCAATAAAACTAACTTTTAATCCATTAACATCAGCGGATGTAAGAGAATCCATCAACATGACATCCCAGCTTTGCCCTTCGGAATTATTAGTCCAATTAAATAAGACGTTGGCGAGAACACTATCTTCATAAGCATCGACGATTGTCGTGACCGTGTTAATCATTTCATTATCAATTACGATGCCATTATCTTCGTTTTTAAATGCCGCAGTAACGTTATTAATAAGAGCCGAGAACGGAAAAATAAGCATCGCTCCAACCACAAGAGTTTGGGTTGCGCCCATTAAAGCGGCCACGCCTTTAACCCGTACGGCCTTGCGTACACGCTTGCTAATTAGATGTTTAAATAAGGCATGCCATAAAATAGTCGCCCCTAGGTTGCCAAGAGTAGAAATAAGAAAACCATCCATAATGACGACAAAAGTCGATAAAATTAAGTAGACGAGACCATGAACAACTGGTTCCACTTGATCGGATGCTATTGTGATACCGTTAGACTCAGCAAGGGCAATGATTAAATTAGTAAGGGTTTCGAAGATGCTTGTAACTTGAATCGATACTGAATTCGAACCGACCTCCATCGTCACGCCGTCCATGCCAAAAAGTCTTAACAACGGACCCATGTCGCGGGCACCGATAAATTCAACCATCGGTCGAACGGTAGTTAAAGCCACGATAATTAAAATACTAATAAATATAAGGCGGAATCCGGCATTAAAAATACCGCGTTTCCAGCCAATTAAACCAGCAAAAAACAAGATAACAACGAGCAAGATCAAAAGGCCAAGGCTTCCCCAAGTAATTATGTTAACAATTAATTCTAATGTAGTTACATCCATATTGTTTGTATGCCCACCTTGCTTTTATTATATTATTATTACATAACTTCATTAAAGTTATTTACATTATTTAAGTAGAATCGATTAAACTAATAACAATGTTCAAAAATAAGAAAAAGCCCAACAATTACCGAAAGTGCCCTATTTGTCACCATATTCATGATGGCTCTTTAAACGTTTGTCCCCGTTGCAGTCAAGCAAGCGAGGGAGAGTTATTGCCAACTCGTTTTCCTAACGTGATTCAAGTTCACTGGATCAAACAAATATTTCTCTTTTTAATTGGGTGGGGCGGTCTTACAGCTGTCAGCTTGCTTGTCTCGGTCTTTTTTGTCCTGTATGCCAAGAATGCGATACCCGATGAAATTCAGCGAGAGGCATTTCTTGATTCAAATCAAGTTAGCATAATGCTAAATCTAATCACTTATTCAACGCTTTTTGTCGGTATATTAGGATTACTTTGGAAAGACATCGTGGTTGTCTTAAAATCGTTTAAACGTTTGCGCACGATTGCCTTGGGGCTCGCCTATGGCGTGGCCGTGATGGCTTCGGTAATTATATATAACCTCATTATCATTTTCTCAGGCATTGAAATGAGTGATAACCAAAACGAAAGCGCGATTGTAACGATGATGACTTCCTACCCGATTATGTCGCTCATCGCCTTCGTTATCCTCGGACCAATCGTCGAAGAAATGACATACCGTCTTGGTTTATTCTCCCTCGTTCATCGTTTTAACCGCCCACTTGCATATGTCGTCACGATGCTCGTTTTTGGGGTGATTCACATGTCGTTTAACCAGGCAACAATTATAAATGAACTAATTAATCTGCCCTCATATATCATCGCCGGAACAATTTTGACTTATGCCTATGAAAGGGAGGGTTTTGCCGTTTCGACCTATGCCCACATAACTAACAATCTCATAAGTTTCTTGCTGACGACAATTCAAAATTAGGAGCAAAAATGGATTCAAAATTAGAAAGAGCTCAGAAGTTATCTGGTTTCTGGATTAAAATTATCGCCTTCGTAACCATGGCGATTGACCATGTCGGTATTTTTATGTGGCAATATGCTACATCGACAAGTGATCCCTTATATATTGTTGGTTTTGTTTTCCGCTGCATCGGTCGCTTAGCCTTTCCGCTTTTCGTTTTGCTTCTAGTTGAAGGTCTAATTCATTCTAAAAACGTCGGCCGTTACTTGTTAAGGCTTGCACTATTGCTAGGAATGGTTTTAATCGTGCAAATCGGTTTATATTATTCTATCGACCCTAATGTCGGTTCCAATCCTTTTATTGATTTAGTTATTAATGGAACTTTTATTTATCTAATAACAAGAAAAGATTGGAAAAAATATTTATCGCTTATCCCTCTTTTCTTCGTTATTTTATCAACGACAATCGATATCTTAGAACTTAGTTCTTTGAATTTAATTATCGGCTGGTTCCCGCGTTATCTGAGAATGGGCTATTCATTTTTTGGTTTCTTGATGACAATAGCTTTCTACTTCGCCTATGATCTTGGCAAAAAAGTCATGTTTAATAACATGTCGGAAGAATACGTCGTTGACATCAAAGAACTGCTTAAGGTTCCTCAATATCGTAGCCTTGTTAATCTCATCATGGCCATTGCCTTATTCGTCTTAAACATTTTGATTTGGTTTTTAACTTACCTATCACCGTCTCTTGATTTGTATTTTGCTGATGTTCAAACTTGGTCTTTGCTCGCAGGAATTATCATAATTCTTTATAATGGTAGGCGGGGATATGACAAAAAGTGGTTTCGAATTTGGAGTTATGCTTTCTTTCCGGCGCATATTGCTTTAATTGCGCTCATTTTTGCCTTATTATTTGGTATATAAAAATTCACGAAAGGAATAATAAATTATGCTAAAACACATTGAAAACCAACAACAATTTGAAGAAGTCTTGAAAGAAGGAAAAGTTCTCGTCGATTTCTACGCCGACTGGTGCGGACCATGCAAGATGCTCGGACCTGTTCTTGAAGAAATAAGCAAAGAACTCGGTGACACCGTCACCATCGCTAAAGTAAACGTTGATCAACAAGAAGCTATCGCCGGTCAATACAGTATCTTCAGCATTCCGACAATGATTCTTTTTGATAACGGAGAACTCGTCCGCAAGCAAGTCGGTTTCGTTCCGAAAGCGGCTTTGATCCGCTTCATTGGCTAAGTATCTAATTGACTCTTTAATCAATAAATTAAATGTGCTAATATATCATTCGCGTCAATACGCGTTTGCTAGTTAGCCATTTTCTTTTCGCAGGCGTAGTTCAATGGTAGAACATTAGCCTTCCAAGCTAATTACGCGGGTTCGATTCCCGTCGCCTGCTCCAAAAGCAAAACAAGACACTCGATTGAGTGTTTTTTTATTATAAAAAAGCCGCATTTAAGCGGCTTAGTGATGATGGATGAAAGGAGAATTAATTACACGATTTCTTTGTGGCGACGCGAGAAGATAAAGAATAATCCTGCTGAAGCAATAAATACAACCGTGACGGCAACAAGAATAATCTTGGAGTTATTGCTAATGTTATAGCCAATCAAATCTGATGCACCCTGATATACATTGTCTAAACTATCGACAACAAATTTATCAAGCGAGGCATATTTTCCAATGATGAAGAGATATCTTTCCCTAGCAGCAACAATTGTGTTTTCACTCGTTCCGCTTGCGGTAAAATAATCTTTGGCATCATCGCTTAAACTAGCGTATTCAGTCGCCATCGTTGACCAAACAGAAGAGAAGTCACCAGTCATGGCAACGCAGATGGGCCCAGTTTGTTCCAAGAAATATTGGGCAAACGAGACGCTTTGTTGCTGATAATCTAAATCGAATAGAAGCGGCAAATCACTAATCATAATCGCGCGATCGCCACTTGCGACTGAATTCCATTCAGTTTCAGCCACGATGCGAATAGCATCTACATACGATATTCCCCAACCGCCTGTGCGAGCGTCAGCGAATTCGAGATAATACTTTTTGGCTGAATCAAGAGATGATAAATTCAACATATGATTATCAAAGTTTTCACCTTCTTTGCCACTAAGATTATCACGTCTAACGAATCTAATTTTTTCAATATTAGTATTAACTTCTTTAACAGATATGAAAATTTGCTTATCGAATTTCAATCCTCCGGCCCAATCAAAACGGATATATTTATCAGTTGAGACGGTAAAAGCGGTTGAACGAAGAATTCCCATACCACCATCGCCGTGTAAAGTGTTGCTACGCATATAATGATCGCCATGATAACCCCAACCCTCACCAGAAATTTGCCAGCCATCATAGTTGGAATCAAAATATCCATTCGGTATGGAGTTAGCGGCAGTATCAATACCTAAAACTGATGGCAAAATATTGACCGCTATTTCATCAGCACTTGGCGTTGGCTCGCTTTCCGTCGGATAATATGTCACAAAACTATCGGCGGATAAAATTGACCAGTCGTAAGCCGCGGTATCACAAAGTAAGATGTAAAGGCTGTCGCCTAAATCACTAACGCTTGATAAATCAAAATAATATGGAAAAAGAAACGCTTCAGCATTACTGATACCTGATCCAAATACCGCTGAAGCTCTATCCGTATTATTAAACCAACGATTACCGAAACGAGCGACTTCGACGTTCGTTCCTGTTTCGCGTATAGACACATGGGCGAACTCATTATATTTGCCTCCGCCTAATTTGAAACTAATCCATCCGGAACCGCCAAGAATAAAGTCAGTCGATCTTAAATATCCCATTCTTTCAGTTGATTGATCCCAAGTTACCGACCCACTAGTAATTCCTAATTGATAATTTCCATCACGATTGTAAGGATAGTTATCAAAATAAGTTCCATTATGAATGAGGCTGGAATCAAAAGCCGCCATGCCGGATTCGTTTTTCCAAATACGATAAGCTTTCCAGCCATCTAAGTTTCCGGATTCAAAGCCGCCATTTGGAATTTGATAAGGGGCATAGGAAGCCTCTACCCCGCTGTCGTCATTCGATGCAGTTAAAGCATTCAAAACAACAAATGGCACAACAAGCGCCACCATCATGACTGATAGCCACTTCAACATCGTTTTCTTTGTCATACTTTTTGCCTCCTTGTTTTCGGCATTCATCAAGTTGTTATAAAAATATGTATACTAGCACATCTTCATCATAAAACTTGTTTACTCCATAAGTCAACAGTTTTCAGTTAAAATATAGATTAATTTTTTAATTAAAAATAGGTTAAAATGCTATTTTTATCTTTTATCACTTATTTGATAAATCAAAACTCCCACACTAACATTGGATAACTTCCGGTAAATGACCAGTAAGAAACATTAAAATTTTGTAATGAAAGAAGATTAGCTGAGGACTCACCAGTGATTCCATCGCCTCTTCCGAGACTTACATTACCGATTCGATCGAAACTTGAAAGCGTTGAATCAAAATAGCAATTTGCGTAAATATTCGCATATGTTCCACCAGGAGTGACGCCGGCAAACGAGCCAACATAAATCTCGTCGCCAATTTGTGAAACGCCAATTGTCATCATCGCGATTGAAAAAAATATAGAGTTGTTATATCCTTCGACTCTTCCAATGAAGCCGCCAGCGTGTACATATATTTCTGAACTAGCGTCTAAGGCGCCGCGAGAGTAACAATTGTCGATATCTCCATAGGCCATATAGCCAACAAAACCACCAGCATAACTAGTTCCAGTTACGTTGACCAATGAACGAGATTCGCTAATATAGGCATTATTGTTATCAAGCAGCCCAACAAAACCACCACTAAAGCTTTGTTCGCCACCAGTGACGAGTAAGGTTCCTTCTGATCCGCTTTTTTCGATATTAGTTAAACTCGATAAATGAGATGACACTTTTCCGATCAAACCACCAGTAATGGCGTTTTCGGATATAATCTCGCCACTATATGTGGAATCAACAATTTGACCACCATCAACTCGACCAACTAAACCGCCGACATTCACGATGCCATTAGTCGATATAATGTCAACATTTCCGCTTACATGAACATTACCAATGACACCGTCAATAATTTCTCCGGCCAATAGACCAAAGCTACTATTTTCTTCATTTGATGTGATATCGATAGAGCCAGACAATTCAACGTTCGTGACCACCGCACCATCGAGATTGTTAAAGAATCCTCGACTCGCATCACTCGTACCATTGATTTGAATAGCTGAGATCTCGTGACCTTTGCCGTTTAAAACACCTTGAAAGTTTTTGCCATTCCACTCTGAAGTCAAAACAATGTCGCTATTCAAAGAATAGTTTCCTGTTTCGCTCATCGCGCGCAGTTCGCTTTCGTTGTTTATTTCGATAGCTCCAAGATATGCTTTTACACTAAGTTCTGAATCACTATGAATCGTTGAACGAGCCTGGACTTGTAAATAAGTTCCGCTTTGCGAAAGAATCGCACTTGGAATCGTATATTGATTCGTAGTAATTTCTTCGACAAAACTACCGTTATGATAAATACCATAAGCAATTGCGTGCTCGACTGAATCAAAAGTAAGCATCCCGCTGGTGATATCAAGGTTTTGTGGCGCTTGTAATGTTAAAGGTGCGATTTGAATTGTCGCTTCGCCAAAAGCGGAATCAACATATTGATCGTTACCGCTAATAGCTTTAACCTTGAAATTTATCGAACCAACATTGTCATGTCCAATATCGAGTTGATTGGTCGTTGCCGCCAGCGGACTAGCATCATTAATAACCACGGAATATGAGGTGGCATTGCTGACTGCATTCCAACTTAAAATTCCATTGTCATAGGCAATATTGCTCGGCGTTTGCAAAGCAACCTTAAACCAGATACTTTCCGAATATGAACTGGAAACAACAAAACCATCATCACTTCCGTTCGCGAGCACAGACACTTGAATCGGATCTTGAGAAGTAATTTCATATTCGGTCTCGCTCGTCAAATTCTCGATGGTCCCGACTTTGACAATATAGCCATTAGAATAACTTACTTCATCCCATTTTAAATATGAACCATCTTGATGAACGTTTGTTGGTGCATCAAGTGTCAAATAAACGTTTGTTGATAAAACATCACTATATTCGGAAACGCTCTCTCCGAAAAGAGAAGCGACTTGAAAAGTCAACGCTCCGAAATATTGATTAGGTAGTAAGAGATAATTTTCAGTAGTATCTAGTTCGTCTTCTTCGTTAATTAAAACGCGGTATGAAGTCGCACTCCGAACTTCATTCCAAGTTAAAGTACGATCTTCAAAAGCCAGTCCGTTAGGAGCGCTCACGCCATCGCAACCAGCCAAAGTAATCACGGCAAGAATTGAAGTTAAGATAATTTTAAATTTTTGTTTCATGATTATCTCCTTAATCAAGGAACGTGACCGTTGGGGTCACGACCAAGTAGCTTGCCACGTTATTGATTGTTTCCTGGCTTTGTGCGTCACGAACATAGCTTGTTACATAGTAATTCTCACCAAGACCGGAAACCGAGCTTAAATCGATGTTTACGCTAATATCTTGCCCACGGCTATATTTTCCTAATTCAAGATGTGAAAAGTGTTGAATGCTAAAAGCTTGGCTATGGGTATGTAAGCGAGTGCCACTAAAATCATGAACATCAAGAACATATTCGATTTCGTAGTCGCTCTTATTAGTATCGTATTTTTTATTTAGCGCCTTTGTTGCTGCAGTAAGGGTTTGATTATCGATTACAAATTCAGATGCGCCGGCAGAAAAATCAGCTCGCGCCATCGCTAAACCGACATACATGTCGCCCGCACCGTAATAAAGATGCCAAGTATTACCAACGCGAATCATCGAATCGGCAAACATGCACTTATTAAATAAACCATAATCAATTTTATTCGTATCGGTTGGATACATGGTCGGCTCATCTAAATCAGATTGCACATTCGTTAGTTCAAAGGGGTTTGATTTGGTTGTCTTTAAAGCTCCGAGAGCGTAGAACCAGCCACTGGCATTCGCCTGCTGGTATTGAATGTTTTCATTGCTGAGACGGCCACCGCCATACATTAAATAGATATCTTGGTCTTCTGGGCCATAAATATTTGTTAAGGCCATGCAAGATTCATTCGCGTGAGTCAAATCCTCAATATCGTTTCCGCCAAAACCGGTGTTAGCGATATCGATGATATCATCGGAAGCAATTGACAAAACATCGCTCGTAAAACCAATCTTTGTATATCCGCCATCTTTCATATAAATCATGTAGACTTGACCATGTTTCCCCGGTGTTGGGTCATTGATTTTGACGGCATTACCTTCGGGATCGGTAATAAAAGACCCGGATTTATTTGCTCCTTCGTAATATGGGGCCAGGCGCCCAACTTTATTAAATGTAACAAAATCATGCGTATATATGATTCCTTCGCGAGTGAGCACATTATCGTACATTGTGAATGTGATGTAATAAGTCGTTAAACCACCACGATTAGGGTCATTGACGATTTTAAACATGCGAGGATCTTCAAGACCGCCGCCCTTTTCGTCATTTACCGTCGGCCAGGCAATCGGATTATTTTGACCCCTTTCAAAATGAATGCCGTCATATGAATAAGCATAAGAAAGAGTCGACATATGACCAAGTTCATATTTATCATTAAAATAATGATTAAAATTGTCCGGTAATTCGCTTCGATAAATCATATGAAAGATTTCGCGATCTTCATCATAGATGACAGCCGGATTATACGTCGCATACGATTCAAAGCCGGGGATATCGCCATCCGCAATACTTGCCAAATTAGTGACGACACCATCCGCGGAAATAGGATAACCGTGTGGAGCTAGAATCAAACCACCATCATAAAGGGTGATGTTGCTCATGGCCGTCCAGGCTGGGCTGTTTTTCGAAAATTCCATTGTCCGGCCAACCGGAACCGCATTAATATCATCCCACTTAAATAATTCAAATGAATAAATTGAGAAAGTGGATTCCCAAGGATAACGACCAGTTTTTTTCGTCGCTTCACTCGTTTCTCTTTGAATGAGTTCAACTTTAAGATATCGAGACTCATGGACAGCATCTAATTTTAAAAAGTCAACTTCGCCTAAACCGGCTTCTGAGCCACTTAAATAAATCCAACCTTCGTCGCTGCGTGATGGAGGTGTTATTCCGCTTTCTAAATGTGTGTATATCTTAAAAATGCGGGCAAAGGATACTTCCCAACGGATTTTGACTAGATCAAACGATTTAACTTCGCCGAGATCAAGTAAAAAGTATTGATTGTCGCCAGCGCTGACATTTGAAGCCCACCTCGAGTTAGCGAGATTATCGACCATCATATTTTTATTTACTAATATTTCATTTTCATTTGATGAAACTTCAAGAATCTGACTTCCGTAAGTTAAACTTAATGGACCATATACTTCAAAGGAAAAGAATGAATAACCATAATTTGTCGCTCTGCTAATTCCTTCAAAACGCACATATTCAGCTTCAAGCCACTGTGGAAAAACGATTTCATCAGTTTTGGCATCCGTTTTTTGCACGGTTGCGACTGTCGTCCAATCTAAAGCGTCATTTGAAAGAAGCAGTTTATACTCTGTGGCATATGCCGCTTCCCAATCAATGATGATTTTGCCGATTTTTTCTTTCGAACCAAGATTGATATAAAAGAAAACATCATCGCTTTCAATCGAAGCATAGCGTGTACCGCTATTGCCATCAACCGCGTTGGTATTCGTGTTGTTATCAGTATGAGCACTTGAAACGACACGGCGATCATAAGCTAAATCAACTCCATACTCTCGTTCTACGGCGCTGACAATGCGAGTCGAAACGTTAGATAACGGAATGATTAAAGCGAGCAAACATCCCGCCACCATTGCAATTTTTACTTTGTACATTATTTTTCCTCCTTATGTCACTTGATAAAAGTGCCTTTGCATATATAACTCAGCGAATAGAGCGCAAGGCCATGTGAAATAATCACGGCTATATTCGCTAGGATCATTTGCGTTGACGGCTTCGTGCATAACATATGTTCCGCCAGTTAAATCCATCAAATAATCAAGACAAGTATCGATTTCCGTCTCATCGTTACTCGTTAGTCCTTGCATCGCGATTGACATTGGCCAGACGACCGGATATTCCTTGTGCGGATTGGGCAGCCCGGAAATTGAATCATGAGGATCACCAATTCCACTGGCATAAGTGCCAACGTAATAATAAGGATTATCGTCGCTTAAAGCGAAATCTCTCGTATTTTGGTATGTTTCGTCATCAATATCGCAGTAATTAAGCCAAGGGGCGGCAATGAGACTAGGAATATTGGCGGCGTCCATTAGAAGTTTTCCTGAAGAACTATTCGCGTCGCTAGTCATCCCGTTGACCTCAAAAGCGTACATTTTGCCATATGTTGGATGATTATACACTCCGTATGTTTCAATCGCTGTACGCACTTCATCAGCCAAGGTTTGGGTTTGAGCGGCCAATATCGAATCAAGCCCTAAATTTGTCAATAAATCATTCATCTTTTCCATGATGCCAACTGCAAACATATTGCCGGGAATGAAAAACTTGTAATAAGTTACATCATCACTCGGACGATAACCACTCCAAATTAATCCCGATGCGGCATTAAAAGCTGGCGAACTATTATCTAAATCACCTTGATGGGTAATGCTATAATTTGCGTCGTTATGGTTTCTTTCGTTTTGTAAAGTCGTCACTGCCCTGCGAAGAGACATGAGGAAAAAGGCATCAAAAATCGAATCATCTCCTGTTATTTCAAAATATTTATCAGCTAACCAAAATGGATAAATAAGTGAATCAATCTCAAACTTTCGTTCGAAAACGCTGCCATCATTTTTAAAAGCATTCGCATAGGGATCGCGGCGAATGTATTCTAATTGCTTAAGCAATATGCCACGAACCATCATTTTTACTTCATAATCGTCATTCATAAAGCGAAGATATGGAAGAACCTGGGCGCTTGAATCGCGAAGCCACATCGCATCGATATCACCCGTTGTCACATATGTAGTGCCATTTTTGTTGTAGTGAAGGACACTAGGCCACGAACCTTTGTTATTAACAATGCCATCAATTGTGGCAAGGAAGTTCTTTTCGAAAATTGTTCGCTCGTTTGAATCAGTAATACTGGCAATCTTAGGAGACATTATGTCACGCATATCTTGAAATGCGGGCGACTGGCTAACGCCAATTCGAATGTCGTAAGCAATCTCGTCATTAACAGTCGGCAATGTTTCAAGCTTTGTGTCGATTTGTTCAACTGTCACTAAGCCCCAATCACCGCGGGAATTGTCAACGAACTCTAAGTATAAATTCTCTCCGACATAATTCGCCACATCAACATAATAAAGATGTGTATTTTCTTCATCGCTATCTTTCCAACGGTCGCTATAAGTTCTAAACACTTCTTCATTTGTTCCTACTTTTTTAACTGACATATATGTCACTTGACGATATTTAGTTGCGCCAAGACGAAATCTAATCATATTAACGCCTTCTACTTTAAAGGCCGAAGAGCGAAGAACGCCGACTTTTGATTCGTTCGGACGATTTGATAGTCGCTTTGAAGAATTAATATGACTATTTTGAAAAACACCGTCCTCACCGATGATGGTCCAATTTTGTAATGTTCCGCTTGCAAAATCTTGATTAGGTAAATCTCCAGTAATCAAGCCTTGCCCTTCAAAATCAGGAAGAATATCAATAGCAGAATTAGTTCCTTCGAGATTTGGAATCGCTTCATAATAAGTGACAATTCCATCAACAGAAAGATAACCGTAATTATCGGTAGATTGATCAACCAACACAACATATAGAGACGCTCCAAGCAAGTCGGTAATATCAGCATAATAAGGAACGAGATTTTCAACATAGTAATCGCCGCCCTGTGCATTAAAATCAGGATCGTTAAATAGATGATTCGCATACCGTTTAACTTCGAGATGGGATGCACTGTCAAAAAGGGAAAGATATGTCAATCCTGGATTGAGTCCTCCACCTAAATAAAAGGTCATATAGCCAGCACCGCCAACTAAGAATGTTTCAGAACGCACGCGACCCTCGTAACCATCGCGCCCTTCGATTTCGCGACCTTTGAAAAAATAGGCACCTTGTTTTCCATAACTGATGGAGTCGTTAACCATCTCATCACCGCTGATTCCCTCGTTGGAAAAAGCTTCGCCTTCCAGGACGTCCCAGTATGTCAAATCCCCGGTTTCAAAACCTCCATTACTAATTTGGTATTCGCTTGGATCAGGTTCTGTCGAAGTGTTAGATTCCGTTGGAGAACCTGTTTCGGTTGTTGCACTTATATCGCCTGAAGAAGATGTATCGCTTGGGTCACAACTAACTAATAAAATTGTAAAAAGAAGACCAATTGCAACAAAAAACTTCAAATTAATTACATTATTGCAGGCTTTTTGTTCATTAATCATCATATTTTCCTCCTAATAGTTTAAGTTTTGAGCCATTTGCCCATAATTAAAAAACGGCACTTCCTCGTAGTAAGTAATAATGTTATCGATAAAGATTGTATCCCAGCTTCCAACGGCGTTATCGGCAATCTCAAAATACATAATCTCACCTGAATAATCGCTCAAATCAACGAAGTACTTTAGCATCTCATTACCATTATGAAGATGATTGGCAAAACGAATTATTTCGTGATTCGTACCTCTTTGTTTAATCGACACGAATGTATCTTTATCAAAGCGACTTCCTTGAGCGGCCCCCATTTCTAGTGAGACAATTCCACTACCATCAACCCGGAAAAAGGAAGAGCGAATAAGGCCGCGGGCGGCATCACCGCTTGAATCGCTTTTTAATATACCATTTTGTACACGCCAAGTATCGCTCGTGCCATCGCTTTTATGCCACCCACTAGCGTTTGAAATTCGCCAGTGATTTAAATCATCACTAAAATCGCCATTCACTAACTGATTTGGAGCGTAACTGAGTCCAGCTAAAGGTTTTATGTCAAGAGCTTCAGTTGCTATTTCAAGTGGTTCTTGATGAAATGTTTCAACATTATCGAGAGTAATAAAGTCCCAATCACGTCCGCCTAAATCATATATTTCAAAGTGTAATCTTTTGCCAAGATGGGCGGATAAATCAACTTGATATTGATGAAGTCTCGCGTTCTCGAGTCCGCTTAGATTTTTGTCAAAAAGCGAATTTCCGAAGCGAGCTATTTCGATTCCAGTAAGGCTTTCAACAACGCTTAGATAAGTAAGGTCGGCATTTTTTGCTGCCCCTAACTTAAACGAAATGTAACCATTACCGCCAAGGACAAATTCCGAGGATGAAAGGTAGCCCATTTTTTCTTCGAAACTCATTTTGCTTACTTCTTGGGGAAGGCCATAAACATAATCGCCGTCACCGCCGTAAACATTGTCCGAATCAAGTACCTCATTATTAATAACGATGGTATCGTTTGTAAATGCCGACAACGCGCCCTCGCCTTTAAAAACGTTTCGGCTCGACCAGCCAAAATAATTACCTGTTTCGAAGCTTCCGTTAATTAAACGATACTGATTATTCTTATCAAGTATGGTCAATGATATATTTTCGCTATGGTGGCTGAACCACACTTTAAATTCATATTTTCCAGGCATCAAGTTCACTAAATAGTTTTTATTAATTGTCAGTAACGAACTCGATATCTCATAATCTCCATCGGCGATGTTATGACCCTCGAGATGCGATATTTGATTAGCGTTTCCTGTTATTTCAAAAGTGATGTCGTTTAAAACATTAAAGTCAAATTCGCTATTAATCGATAAAATGGTCGCCTCGTCACTGCAACTCGAAGCAAAAGAAGCGATAAGTCCAAGCATTGTTAATAAAGCAATCAAATTTCTCTTCATTATTTTTCTATTCCTTCAAGCTCTTCATATTCTATAAAGGGATCATCAATCAAGGCGACATGCCCTTCGGCATCTGATAGTCCCGTATATAAACTGGCGGTTTTATTATCATGACGGACGATGCCACCGACAAAAATGACGTCAATCAGATCTTTGCGTTTATATTCGCTTTCACCAAAATCACGCTTTTCGGCGATGATTTTCATGTCAGTGCGCTGGCCGGTCTTTGGATCGAGGGCAAACGTCATTCCATAATAATGCCGGACATTTCCTTCGCTCATAATTGCAGCGTGGCCTAATACACCTAAAAGCCCATTACTCAAGATGAGAATCTGATTAGCACCTCCCCACACCTTATCGTCAAATAAATCTTTGATTAAAGGCGACTTATCGATGAATTCGGTTGTTACGTCGCAAAGATTTTCAGCCATTTGAAAACCGATTTTGCCGTATGCGGCGACACCACCTTGCGGACGGCTCATAACATAGTATTTGTCATTCTTAGCAATGCGCACGTCTTTCATTTTTGCCGGCGCATAAATAATCTTTTCTAAACTATCAAAATCCGCTCCGTAATAAAAAACAGTTCGCCAGGAAACAATGTCTCCTTTTTGATCGGGATAGATTTCTGTTCCTCCTAGGAGAATGTGATTATCAATCAGTTCAACAAATGGATCTTGTAGATTTTCAATCCGCCATTGAGTGGCTTGATAATCATAGGGAGCAATCTGTTCAAAAATGACGCTTGTTGAAACTTCGCTCGCTCGCTTTTCGACGCGGCCAGCGATATATGTCTTACCTTTGAAGGTAAATGCTTGCGAAATATTATAAACATCATAGCTCGGGAAACCATGAAAACGAATTCTCTTCGTCATTAACACACCAGTTTCCTGACGATGTTTATCAATATAATTTTGCAGGTTGATTTTTTTCATATATTACCCCTTAATGCCTGTTCCGGCCACGCTTTGCATAAATTGCTTTTGTAGTAACGCGAATACCAAAACGACTGGCATCATGGCAATTAAAGTGGCAACCGATACATAATTCCAGGGAACAAGATAAGAACTTGAGCCACTTTGATAAAGGTTTTCAAAAATAGTAATACTATTCGCCATCACCCAATTCGATTTGTCGCTTATATAAAGAGCAGGGCCGTAAAGATCGTTATAAGTACCAACGAAATAAAGAAGAATAACGGTAATAATGGCCGGTTTATTTAGCGGAAGAGCAATTCGAAAGAAAATGCTCAGCTCACTTGCGCCCTCCATGCGAGCCGCTTCAATTAAAGGTTTGGGAAGCGTTTCGAAAAATTGTTTGAAAAGAAAGATAACAAAAACGTCGGTCGCAAACCATGCGGCAATCCATAAAGGAATAAAGGCAACTTCTTTAAGGCCGGTGTTAACCATAAATTCATAAATCGGCACTCCGAGTAACTCGCCCGGTATCATCATTGTGCTGAGTAAAGCAAAGAAGATGATTTTTTTACCAGGAAATTTAAACATGGCAAAGCCATAACCCGCTAACGAACAAGTTAAAATTGTTCCGGTCGCTTTTAACACGAAAATAAACATCGTGTTTAAAAACATGCGGACAACAGTGTAATCAGGGTGGGCAAAAACGAAACGAAAATTATCAAAAAGAGCAAATGAATGAGGGAACATCGTTGCCTGTGTCGAAGCTTCGCTTAAATCCTTCATTGCCGTGATTATTAAATAATATAGAGGTAATAATGCAACCAGCGAAAACAAAACGAGCAGGATATAAGTAAAGACGCGACGGGTTTTGGCTTCCTTCGTTTTTTCGTAAGGTTTTAAGTGAATTGCTTGCTTAGCCATCTTATCTTAAATCCTTTTTGACATATAATTTTGATATAGCAAACTGAACGAGCGTCAGTCCTAAAATGATAAGGAAGAAGAGCCAAGCCATGGCCGCGGCATAACCGAGTCTAAATGGCATATTAAAGGCCGTCATAAACATGTAAATCGGAAAGAGTAACGTCGAATTAGAAGGCCAGCCCGAACCATTGCCCATCACAAAGGCAAGAGAGAATGAACGCAAACCATCAATCGTTATTAAAATGACGTTGAAGAAAATCATTGGCGAAATCATTGGCAGAGTAATCTTGATAAACTGCTGCCATTTACTTGCCCCTTCAAGTTCTGCGACTTCATAAAACTCTTCAGGAATTTCCTGCAAAGCCGCCAGAAATACGACCATTTTGACACCAAAACCAAACGAGCTGATTAAAATCATCGTAAATAAAGCGGAACTCGGCGAGGCATACCACAAGGGTAGATCGCTCATACCAAGTGAACCCAAAATATTATTGATTAAGCCGGTTGAGGGATTTAAAAGGTTTTTATAAACTGCCCCGACGGCAAACGAAGGAATAATGAACGGAAGAAAATAGATTGTGCGAAAAGTTCCCAACATTTTGACTTTACTATTTAAAAGCATCGCTAAAACAAGCGAAGTAATTAGCACAAAGACACCGCTGCACACGGCAAATATCAAACTCTGCTGAATTGATTTTGTAAACATGGCATCTTGCGTGATGGCATACATGTAGTTTTCGAAGCCGACATATTGAGAATCTCCCCCATAAAGGGTTTTATCGGTCAAAGACAAAATAAAGGTACGAATAATCGGATAGAAATAAAAGAGAAAGAAACCAACAATGCCCACCGCTGAAAACATTAGAAAGTGTTTATAGTTACGATGAAAATTTTGTCTAAAAGACAGTTTTCTAGGTTTCATTGCTCCTTCGATCTTACTCATCACTATTCCCCGTAAAGTCCTCGATAATAAGCGTCGACATTACTTTTAATTGTCGTCAGTACTTGGACAATGTCGCTTTTTGAGCCTCGTCCGTCATACATCAAAAGATAAATCTCGCTCATTACCATCTCGCGCATTACCTTAGAAAAATCGCGTTCATTCGGAAGAGTTAGAGCTTTTTCCATCGCATCAAAGACAACCTCGATAGAAATGTCTTTTTGTTCATCTTCTGGTAATGATGCAATAAGTGTTTCCATATTTTTTAAAGCACTTACTTTTCCATATTTATACATTTGGAGTGCGCCTTCTTCGCCAGTCCATAATTCAAGGAAGGCGAAAGCTCCTTCAACGTTATCGCTTCGTACAGATATGCCAAAGGCATCAGCAGAAATTTCTCCGCCTCGCGCTGATGGCAAGCCAACTGGAGTAGGTAAAACTTGAATATCCCAATCAATACCGAGAGCATCATAGCTATACCAATCGCCCATATGACCGCCAAAAATCATGGCGACATTACCGCCCATAAAAGAAGCATCGGACGTTAGTTCAATCGCATCAGGCGCGAATTTTGCATTCGCATCGCCCATCGATTTCTCGCGAAAGAAAGTTGTGGCAGCGATTGCCTCTTGAGAAGTTAAAGCACAAACGTGATTATTTGAATCCGGTTCATAAAATGAGCCGCCCATTTGATTGATGTAGACAAGCCATTCACCCCACCAATTGAGTTGAGTTTCCGCACCAAATTGATAATAATTCGTCCCTTGAGTAGTGACATTATATTTTGAAAGAGTTACTCCCGCCGTTTGATAATCATCATAATCCCAATCCGCTCGCGGATAAACGCTATCATCCGGACCTAACCCTAACGCCTCGCGCAACTCCGAGGCCGAACTATCAAAAAGGGTTTTATTATAATAAAGAAGTGAAGTATTTATTGATGTGGGCAGAGCATAGACGTGGTCGTCAATTGTCAAGACATCAATCAAACTGTCAATATATTTATCGCTGCTAACAATTTCACTATCTGCCATAAGCGGCGTTAAATCACGAAGACTATTTTTCATCGAACTGACAAGTACCGTGCTTGTTTTGATAATATCAGGCTCGTTTTTGGTGCCAATCAATTTGCCAATGTCTTGTCCGTATGTCGCTTTAATTTCATAGCCTGTCTGCTCAGTAAAATAAGTGAACAGTTCATCGTAACGTCCTTCATCTTCAACATCCAAGGCAATTTGCAAAACATTACTCGCTGGATTACAGCCGCTGAGGGCCGAAAGAGCAAAAACCGAAAGCAATAATGTGTTCTGGACCTTAAACATTGCCGACCTCCTCCATGTTCATATAAATTTCTTCTAAACTCATTTTACACATAGCGATGTTTTCATCACAAACACCATAATATATGGTGACATCATTATCATTTCTTGTTAATCCACACGTAAATACAACATCGTTAAAGAATCCATTTTTTTCATAGTCTTCAGTCGGGGCGATCAGAGGCTTTTTGCTACGCATTAAAATTTTGTTAGGATTTTCTTTATCAACAAGAAGGGCCGCTAAATGATAGCGATGTTTTTCATCGGCGGCATGATAAATGACAATCCAGCCACGTTCCGTCAAAAACGGCACTGCACCCGCACCAACTCGCGCACAATCTTCATATGATGGTCGCGCCTGTTGAACGATTCGATGATTACCCCAATGTAAGAGGTTGTTGCTTTCAGCCGTCCACATATCAAGTTGAGCAAAATCACTTTTGCTCGGTCGATGATATAAATAGTAATGATTATTAATTTTCTTAGGAAAAATTACACAATCTTTGTTATCAAAGGGCAAGATGATGCCAAGTCTTTCAAAGGTGAAGAAATCCTTAGTTACCATCAAGGCGACGTTAATTCCGTGTTCACTAATTGCTGAATAAGTTATGTAATAATTGCCTTCAATCTCAGTAATATGTGGATCTTCTATACCATAGCTTTCATATTCAGTTTCCGGCATGATTCTTGTGTTTGTAAAAACAAAATTAATGCCGTCGTCGCTTTTAGCTAGTCTGAAGTGTGAGATAGACGTCAGGTAGTTTTGTTGGTGATTGCGAATGACACGTGCATCAGCAAAATCGTAACGAGAATCAAACCGATCGATTTTCGTATATTTTATGTGTCGGTCAGCGTATGTCGCCACCGTAAAATATTTCCTGTCATCGCTTCGAGCGATTTCTGCGACGCGAGCCAACATAATCGTCTCGTTTCCAATTTTAATAACGGCGGGATTAAAGACGCCTAAAACACTCAATTCCTTGCGGCTTGGTTTTAATTCAGAACGGCGAATAATTAGTTTCTTTTCCATTTTTGTTACCTTAACGCATACATTTTAAATGAGTGAATGCCCATTTCGGCATCCGCGAATTGTTCGCCAATATCGCTGCCATTTACGACAAGATATATTCGGAAATGGCGATAAGCTGGAGTAAATGTCAATTCATGTTGCCCAATTGTGTTGCCCGACATAACTTTTAATGGGTTAGTATTAATGACCGTTTCGTCGTCTTCAGCATAATAAATTATCTTTACTTCCCACATCGTTTTGACATAGTCATTTTTTTGATTTAGACTAGCAACATCGAGAAGCATTGTCATATCCTGTTCGCTTTCAATTACAAAATTTTTGCTCACGATCCCCCCGAAGCAATATTTTGCTTCTGGGTATTTGTTTTGCTTTAAGTAAACTATATCGCCAGAAACTCGAAGTGCGGCCGGACTTAGCGCGTGGGCAATGCGATCTTCACTAGCCTTAGTGCGATCAGGAATAATCCATTCGTTTTGATTGAAAAAATCGCTAGGATAATAATTTCCGATTAACGAAGCCGGAATAACGTCCAGTTCGTATTTATATGCACTTCCTGAAGACGTTACCACGATCGTTTTTTCCACATAGCGAGAGGCAAAACTCCACACAGTATCATAACTTGCATATTTAACTTTGGCTGCCGAATTATAAGATTCCTGATAAAGTTTTCCTTCAATCATTCGATATATAGTTGCGTTGGAAACGCCACTTAAGTACAAATTAAATGCCGAGACACTGCCGTTTTGATGACTTTGGGCTTCGCTTACATGAGTGCTATTAGAAGAGTTAAAGTAATTTTCAAAAACACGAGTATTTTGATAGAGGTGGTCATCCACTGCCACCATATTTTCTGACGTAGTAATTTGAAAAATATTACTTCCCCATGTCGTTTCGTATAAATCATTAAACTTTGTCGTATCAAGACTCGACCCGCCATAGGTTAGGGTTGTGAGTTCAATCTTTAAACTATCAGGGTTTTCATAACCGCTAAGAACGTCGACAAGAATTTCTTGGTATTTACTTTGATCAATTTTTGATTTCGCGGTCACATAAGTTCTTCCGACATTAATAAACGACAAAACACCTATCTCACTAACGCTTGCGATTTCTGGATATTCAGATGACCAAATAATAGATTGATCTTCAATTGTTGCCGGTAAAACAGAAGCATTCAAAGTAATACTTTGGCTACCTTTGAGTTTAGCGATTACGCCGCCAGATAGACCAGAACCAGTAACTTCGACACGTGTAACGGCTGCCATATTGTTATAAATAGCCAAATGGCCAAGAACTAATTCGGCGGTTTGTCTTTCACCATCAGGTCCTTTGGCCAAAACATGAAAGCTGCATCTTTTCGTCATATTATCGTAAAGCCAACCATTTTCATATCCAGGGTCTGGCGAAGTGCGACGAGTGGAAAACTTATCGGAAAGCATCGAATCGACGACGTTTACGGAAATGAGTCCGGTTGAGCCATCATCGGCCAAAACATAGAAAGTTTCATTGACGCCTTCAACGGCTAATTTAATTACGTATTGCGAATAACAACTAATCACATCCATTTCAAAAATAACGGCTTTAGAAAAATCAAGCGAAAGCATCGGTGTTTGGACGCCGCCATAATTATCAAGACTGGCATCAGTGTTCCAAATTACGGCTTGATTATTTTCCTCATCATAATTAGCGACGCCTGAAGGCGTGGCGCTGCCAAATTGAGAAATGTTTTCCGCGCTATAAACAATGCTTTCCCCATTCCATAACGGAAGTTCGCCATTAGAAGTATTAGAAGTGCTTGTGTCGCTTGGATGACATGAAGCCGCGAGAATGGCAAGCATCACAATATTAATAAGTGTTTTTCTTTTCATTGCTTGCTCCTTTTATCGGCAAACGACTCGTTTAGTGGCATAGTCACTTAATCCTTGCCGTGTTGTGATTTCAACTTTTAAAGTGTAATCGGTGTCTGGTAACATGCTTTTTTGATAACTGAAGTCAGATAGCGGTTCGCCATCATAAACTAAGATGTCGCCAAACAGAATTTTCATGTTAACCACTTCGTCATTAACTGGTGAAAATGTCTCAAAAGCAATTATGCTAGAGGAGGTCAATTCCGCTCTTGTTGATAAATCAACAAAATTAACAGATGCCTGATAGCGTGAGAGAATACGGTCGTTAATTAGAAGGCTGTTTCCATCGCCTGAAACAACTGGAACGTCATTGTTAGGCAAAATTCTTATCACTTTCGCGCTTTGAGCTGGAACACGAAGATTAACTTTCCCCGTAACATTAGAGGCGACGAGACCATTAGTAACCGAATCGAATATATTAACTTGTTCCCTTCCACTTTCAAAAACAATTATGCGATCCTCACTAAATGGATTGTAAAATAAGTAACTCGGATATTCGTTATCGCCAAAACTATCGGTAGCATTTAAATTAATCTTAAGAATTCCATCGACATCCGTCTCATCGACAAGTGCCGCCATTCCTCCGATAAAAGCTGAACTATATATACTTAAATCACATGGTTGACCAAACATGGTCGTCGCGTCGCCCATGGCATAGCCATTTACCGAATTATAGCTATTTCTGAATCCTTCATATGCGAGCGATCCTTTTAAATCAAATGGTAAATAATGATCCATTGATTGGTGATTTAGCGAAAGACTTTGCGGAAAGAAATAGCGGGCATTATTTGCTAAGTTTAGAATGTATTTACCAATACTGGCCGCATAGCGAGAGTCATACTTGACCATCGGAGCTAAAACGGTCGCAAGATGCAGGGAATTCATCAAAAAAGCATAATCACCGGCTTGACCAACAAGTCCATCGACTGAATAACTGCCAAAGTTTCCTTGTAAAACCGACCACCCGGGTCTAAAAGCTGAATCGCCATCAAAAATATAGTCAATAAACTTTCCGAGATCGTAATTAGTTCCATGATCACGATTGAGAATTGCCGCGACAAGTGGAGCATAATCGGTTAAGGCTTCATAATTTGGATTTTTTTGATAAGTTTGTAAATAGTTGAGTACCTGCATGGCTCCATTTAAGTATTTAACATCTTTCGTGATTTGATAGGCTGAATAAAACAAAAACGCCAATCCTCCATTCGGAGGTTCGATGTGATCGCCAATTAGAGTCGGTGATTTTAAAACAACATTAAAACCGACGAATTCATAGGAGATTTCATCGTTAATAACAAAATAAGGAAGAGCTTCAAGCCACTGATCTGCTCCATTAAGAACAATCTCGCGCATAAATGGTGTTTCTGGGTATAAATCATAAAGACGAGCAAACATTATTTGTGGAAAAATATCATACCAGAAACTCTGTCCTTGCAAACCGACATTATGAACTAATTTACTGCCAGTATCATAGCTGGCAAATGTCATCTCGACAAAATCTCTCTCGTGGTCTCCGAATGTCTGCGTTTGCTTGTTAATTCCAGCAAAACTTGATCCCAAAACAGATGATATCGTCGTCATCGCTTCACTTCCGGCACTAGAAACGCGATTATCACCGACATAAGAAGGAAAGCCAAATGTTCGTTTTAAATATCCATTCTCAATTGGATTATAGTTTGTTGTTTCACGAGCTTGATCGACCCAGTAGCCAATCGGCGTCCATGTCGAACTATCATCTTCAATATATACAGGGATGCGCACGTCATCGCTTTTTGCAAAAGAAAATAAAGTCTTATCGAGTTCGATGGCCTTATCTCGATAATCAAAGAAACGATAGGAACTGGGAATATTTGGGAAATTTGAAACCTTATCGATTGTCTTGATTATTTCTTGATTTTTTGGAAAATAACTGACTTGTGAACACCCGCTAGCTAAAATAGCGAATACACACATGGGAGTCAGTAAAATTCGGTTAATTTTGTGTTTCATAAATACCTTACCGAATATTATAGCATGAACGACAAAAACACGTCACATTTTTTAATCTTTTTTTAATCAATGTTTAATTTATTTTTTAATCTTCTAAATACTTTTTAATCAACTATTTTTGAGGGTTTTTACCGAATTTCTTTCAACGAGATGCGACTTAACTTGAACGACGCTAATCTTCTTGCTCTTTAAGGCTTCCGCCATAACATTGAAGGCTTTACGGGCAGCACTATCTTTGTGCAAACCAATTGATGTTAATTTGGGCATTAAGCTATCACAAAGATTTGTGTTATCAAAGCTAACAACTGAAACGTCATCTGGAACACGTGAATTATTCATCGCTAACATGGCGTAAAGTCTTTGTGCGGCCGAATCACAGTGACATACATAGGCGGTCGGTTTTTGTTCAGTATCAGGAAACAAAATCAACTCTGGACGGCGTTCAATATTGTCGTTTATATGCCAATTTGGATTCACGACAAGCTTTTCCTCTTTTAAAGCTTTCAGATAACCAAAATAGCGATCAGCAATAGAATTTGTCGAACTTATATCACCGATAAAACCAATTCGCCGATGGCCTTTTTGAATTAGATATTTTGTTAACATATACGACATTTGATAATTATCAACAAAGATATAGTTGCAAGCATAAATCGGCGAATAATAATCAATAAAAACAGTTGGGATATCATGACCCGAAAATTCCTTAATAATTTTTTCACCGACTTCTCCGGCGAAAAATATTCCGTCTGGTTTGAAGGTGGAAATGACACCATTAATCTTGTTTATCGTTTGATCTTCTTCAATAAAAGCTACTTGCAAAATGCTATTAGCAGAATTGCACTCGGCGCTTAAAAAGTAAAAAATGGTCGAATAAAATTGCTCTGAAGGAGTTAAGAAAAAATCTTGGCGAATAAAAAAGAGAAATCGTTTCTTGGTAATGCCAATTTTCGAACTTTTATTAACATAACCAACCGATTTTGCATAGGCCTTGATTTTCTTTCTAAGTTTTTCGCTAACCCCTTTTTGATTATTTAATGCTTTAAATACTGCAACGGTGCTAACCCCCATTTTATTTGCAATCGATTCAAGTGTTATTTTAGCCATAATCAGTGCTCCCATTATTTTGGTAATTATCCACAATTTCTAATTAAAAATTGTTTTAATTATCATCATTTTAACTGCTAAATTAAAATAAATCAAAAAGGAATAATAAAAATAACTACACATAGTCGATAAAATAAATCATCTAAAGTGTAGAAATAATCAGATGCATGTCGCCTTGGAATTGAATTTTTTTAGAGTTTGAGGTAAGAATGAAACTGTTGCCCTTTGTGGCTTTTAATCTACCGATTTTTCCTTCTCCATTCAAAACGGCGATAAGATAATATTTGTGTTCGGGGTTCGTAAAAATATAGTCATCGTAAACGATAAGTGAGTTAATTCGAAAGTATGGTGTCTGCAATACTTTATTCAAATGATTATAATCAAATTTTTCCGGCATAAATATTTGTTTTTGTTTCTTGGCTGGAACATCGATTACGTCAAGCGACTTTTCCAAGTGAAGTTCTCGTTTTTTTCCTTCGTCATCGATGCGATCATAATCATAAAGACGATAAGTAACATCCGAGGATTGTTGGATTTCGATTAAAGAAGTGCCTGCGCAAATAGCGTGCAAAGTTCCACTAGGGATATAAATAATCTCTCCCTTCACTAATTTTCGATAATTTAATAGATCCCGCCATTTTTGCTCGTTAACGAGTTGCTGAAGTTCATGATGGGTTCGGGCATTATGACCTACCATAATCCTCGCATTTGACTCGGCATTTAGAATTATCCAAGCCTCAGATTTTCCGCTTTGTCCTTCATGTTTTTGAGCATATTCGTTATTGGGATGAACTTGCACACTCAAATCTTCTTTGGCATCAATTAATTTGACGAGCAAGGGGAACTTCTCGTGCGCGTCATTAGCAAATAAATCACGACGAAGATTGTAAAGTTGACTCAAAGTTTTTCCTTTATAAAACCCGTTCAAAACCTTGCAATCTCCACTTGGGTGAGCCGAAATTACCCAGCTTTCGCCGATATTATTACTTTTACTCTTATATCCGAATTGTTCTTTAAGCCACGTTCCGCCCCATATTTTTTCAACAAGAACTGGAGCGAGTTTTATAATCGAAATTGATGGCATTTTATCATTCATTTAAATTAATCCTTTGTCCTTTATAAGTTTATCAACAGCTGCTTTTAGCCCTTCGAGTGATTGATTGACTGTTTTAGACGTCTCACCACGAACTGAGATGTAGATTTTCAACTTGGGTTCGGTTCCAGATGGACGAAACACAATCCAGCCTGTCTCAGTAATATATTTGATTACGTCGGAAGAGGGAAGATTAATTTGAACTTCTTCTCCGCTGCTAATAAATGTCTTGCCTAGCAAATAGTCTTCAATCGAAATAATTGCTTCATTTCCAATCTTTTTAAGTTTTGTTTTCCTTAGATTATCCATAAAAGAGGCAATGTTTTTAATTCCATCAATGCCAGGAGACTTAATATTAACTAATTCTTCCTGATAATAGCCATATTCTTTATAAATATCGTCAAGTACCATTAATAGATTCCTATTTTGATTATGGTAGAATGCAGCAATCTCGGCAATTATTAAACATGCTTGAAAAGCATCTTTATCACGAACTAAATCGCTAACTAAATAACCATAGGATTCTTCACAGCCAAAGAAGAAATCCTTATTTTGTTTTTTGATATATTCAATCTGCTCACAAATAAATTTAAAGCCCGTTAAAGTTCTGATTGATTCAATGTTATTACGCTTAGCCATCTCAAAAACTAAATCGCTTGTAACGATGGTCGATATAAAGACGGGCTGGCGAATTCTCACGCCATATTTGATTAAATAATCAAAGATAATGGCGGCCATTTCATTACCATTGAGGAAATGATATTTATCGCCAATCAAAATTCCAGCACCGACACGATCAGCATCCGGATCAGTCGCCAATAATAAATGGGCATTTACTTTGTGAGCGATTTCGGTTGCCAAGGCAAAGGCCTGCGGATCTTCGGGGTTTGGTGACTTAACGGTCGAAAAATATCCATCCGGTATCATTTGCTTATCAACTGCATAGACGTTGTATCCGCTATCAAGCAAGAGGCTTGCCCCAAAGGCCGAGCCCGTACCGTGAAGGGGCGTAAAAACGATGCGTAATTCCTCTTTATCGACATTTTGACAAGAAACAAACCGAACGGCTGTTAAATACTTGTCGTCAAAATATTTTTCCAAAACGCTAATTGCACCACGACCAATATAATCACTTAGTGAATCAACTTTTAAATCGAACACATTCGTGACAATTTTGATTGCCTCGCTGACTTTGTCAGCCTTGTTGGGAACTAGCTGACATCCATTTTCGTCATAGACTTTATAGCCGTTATACTCAGGGGGGTTATGACTGGCGGTAATAACAATTCCTCCATCGGCTCTTAAGTAACGAACAGCAAAAGATAATTCCGGAGTTGGCCGAAATTGCTCAAAGAGCCAGACGTGAATATTTTGACTGGCAAGAACGCGAGCGGCTTCTTCAGCGAATAGTCGTGAATTATTTCTTGTATCATAAGCTATTACAACATTGTGTAGACTATACGGTCGATTAACAAGATTCATCTTTATATAGTTGGCAAAACCTAATGTCGCTTTGCGAATTGTATAAATATTGAGGCGATTCGTGCCCACGCCCATAATCCCGCGAATTCCACCTGTTCCAAAAGAGACGTCATCGCCAAAAGCTTCAAAGAGCCCTGATTCATCTAAAGCATCTAGTTCTTCTTTAAGGCTAGATTCAAGATTTTGCTGGTTTTTCCAAATCGCGATATCGGTTAACATAGTTGCTCATCTGCCTCTTTCTATAAGATTTATATCTAACAAAAGTATAGATGTTTACATTGATTACATCAAT